>Ga0208682_1000366_pt1 | contig 13909 bp, 12 predicted proteins | sample Colrivmeta156802_FD_187687 | JGI IMG/M metagenome (GOLD analysis project Ga0208682, IMG submission 187687) | Estuarine microbial communities from the Columbia River estuary - metaG 1568-02 (SPAdes) (version 2) | ecosystem: Environmental > Aquatic > Marine > Intertidal zone > Estuary | place...
AGCGAATTGCGTTTGGCAAACCATCCGTTGGCGAACTCAACTACAGCTTTAGTGGTTTAAAAACCAGCTTTTTGAACACCCTAACCAAGCTCTTTGGAGCACCCAATAAGGTGCCAAAAGAACGCATGCCGGAGGTATGTGCCTCCATTCAAGACGCTTTGCTGGACCATTTACTCGATAAATTGGTTCGTGCCGTTGCCCAAACGGGTCTTCATACGGTGGCGGTTGCCGGCGGTGTTTCGTCCAATTCAGGCTTGCGTCGTCGCCTAACGGAATTGGGCACCGCTAACGGTTGGAGCATCTACTTGCCTCCCCTGGCTTTTACCACAGACAACGCTGCCATGGTAGGTGCCGACGGCTATTTTCAACGTTTGGCGGGCATTCAACCCGTCCTCCATGCGCATGCGCAAGCACGCATACCCCTTCAAACGGAACTCGTGGGATGATGGCTACCCAAAACAGTACTTCTACCAAAATTGGACGAACCGACGTAGTCTCTATTCCCGCATTGAGAATGGACCGAATTTCGTGCCGAATCGATTCCGGTGCGGCCTTGTGTGCGCTCCACATGCTCACGTGCTGCGAAGACAACGGGGTGCTGTTGGTGCAGTTTGACGCAGCCGAAACGGGTTCCTTACGCCCCGCGCCTTGGGTTGAATCCTTTACAAAATACAAAACCGTTCGCGTTAAAAATTCGTTTGGGGACGTTCAGGATCGCTTTGCGGTATGGCTGGAAATTGAATTATTTGGCCAGTTGTATGGCGTTTGGGTGGGACTCACCTCGCGTGCTTCTCAGCGACATCCCCTACTTTTGGGTAGAAATCTTCTGCGTCAAGGATTCACTATAGATGTTCGTTACCGAAACCTTTCTTGGAAAAAATTAAACGCTTCCAGCACTTTCCCATGAACTTATTGATTCTTTCCGCCAACCGGAACCTGTACTCCACCAAACGCTTGATGGAAGCGGCTGAAGCACGTGGCCACACCGCCAAGGTGATGAACGTCAGCCGATGCTACGCCGTCATGGAATCCGGTGCCCTGGATATTTACTACGGAGACCACCCCATCGAAGGCGTGGACGCGGTAATTCCCAGAATTGGAGCTTCCTTGACCGGATATGGCAGCGCTATGTTGCGCCAATTTGAGATCAAAAACGTTTTTTCAACGCTCAATTCACTGGCCTTGGTTCGGTCGCGGGACAAATTGCGCGCCATGCAAATCTTGGCGAGCCAAGGAGTTTCCATCCCAAGAACGGCATTTGCCAAGCACCCAACCGATATCGATAATTTGATTAAATCAGTAGGCGGAAGCCCCTTGATTGTTAAGCTTTTAGAAGGTAGCCAGGGGTTGGGTGTAGTTCTGGCGGAAACCAAAAAAGCGGCCAAGAGCGTCATCGAGGCCTTTTACGGATTGGACGCGAACATCCTGGTTCAGGAGTTCATTGCAGAGGCCAACGGTGCGGATCTCCGAACGTTGGTTATTGATGGCAAGGTGGTGGCTGCCTACATGCGCCAAGGCCAGGAGGGCGAGTTCCGCTCCAACCTGCACCGAGGCGGACAGGGCATTCCGGTTCGGCTTACTCGGGCGGAAAAAGAGATGGCCGTGGCCGCTACAAAAGCGCTTGGGCTTCAAATTGCTGGCGTAGACATGCTGCGGAGCAAGCGTGGACCTTTGGTTTTGGAAGTCAACAGCTCGCCGGGATTGGAAGGGGTTGAGAAAACCACGGGGTTAGACGTGGCGGGCGCCATCATCGATTACGTTGAAAAACATGCCGGCGGCGGAAAGCGTCGGAAAAAAGACCAAATCGGCGTCTGATGCAGTTGTTCTGGGGCACTTGGGCCGACGACGGACGCGCGATCCTGACCGAGGAAGAGTCCAATCACGCCGCACGGGTACTGCGTAAAGTTCCGGGCGACGAGTTGTGGGTGGGCAATGGAGCCGGTGCCGTGGCGCTCGTACGCCTGGATCACGTTTCCCAAAAGATCGTCTGGGGAACGGTGCTGGAAATAAATCCCCACTTTGGAGCCGTTCCGGGCAACCTGCACCTGGTGCTGTGTCCTACCAAAAATTTGGATCGAACGGAATGGGCCGTTGAAAAGGCCGTAGAATTGGGCGTTTCGCACGTGCATTTGGCGTTGTCCCAGCGTTCCGAACGGAAACACATCAATAGGGAACGACTTCAGAAAATTGCAGATTCTGCCGCCAAACAGAGCCTAAAGGGAATGCGTCCTGAGGTGCACACGTTGCTTCCTTGGGGTAAACTGGTGGCGGATCCGCGCTGGGATGAATGGAACAAAGGCGTTTTTCATTGTGCGGAAGGTCCCAAAATTTTAGCTTTGAATTGGGCCAACGATGCACCCCACCGGGCCGTAGTGGCCATCGGTCCGGAAGGCGATTTTACGCCCGACGAAATTGCGCTTGCGGAGCGTTACGGCTGGACTCCGCTCAGTTTGGGAGCTGCCCGATTGCGCACGGAAACAGCTGCCGTTGCGGCCGCAGCCCTATTGCTGCAGCGCTGGGAAACACCGCTCGTCGTCCACGGGAATACGCTTTAGAAAAGCCGTTGCTTCGGCCATGTCCGGAGCTTGAATTCGGTCCTCGTTTAAAAACGGTACGGCCGTTCGGAAGGCGTCCTTCAAGGTTTGAAGCAGCTCGCTGGTAGGCGTATCCCTCAGTTCCAGGGCTTGGCAGGCCGCCAACCACTCCATTCCCAATACATCCCAAACATTGTTCAATACCTGCACGGCTTGAACGGCGGCATTGGCTCCCATGCTCACGTGGTCTTCTTGGCTCGCACTGGACTCAATAGAATCCACGGATGCTGGGGTGCACAGTTGCTTGTTGTGGCTCACCACGGCAGCGGCAGCGTACTGAACAATCATCAACCCCGAATGAAGGCCGGGATTGGGCGTGAGAAACGCCGGCAAACCGCGTTTGCCGTTGACCATTTGGTACAGGCGTCGTTCGGATATGCTACCGTATTCCGCCAGCGCCATGGCCGCAAAATCCATCGCTAAAGCCAGAGGTTGGCCGTGAAAATTTCCCGCAGAAATAACTTCTTCTTCTTCTGCGAAGACCATGGGGTTGTCCGTGGCACTGTGCAGTTCGTACGAAACCGTTCGCGCCAAATGGCCCAAGGCATCCCACGAGGCCCCGTGAACCTGAGGAACGCACCGGAAGGAATACGGATCTTGCACGTGGGCTTTGGGACGAGTAGGACCCGGGCTGCCGGACAACCATTCCCGCACCCGTTCGGCCACTACGGCTTGGCCGGGCTGCGGTCTGGCTAGGTGCACCCGCGGGTCAAAAGGTTCGATTCTTCCGTCGAACGCATCCAGCGAAAGCGCGGCACAAACGTCTGCCCAGTACCCCAAGGTGTAGCCTTGAACCACCAACCACAAGGCATGGGCCAGCATGAACTGGGTTCCGTTGATCAAGGCCAAACCTTCCTTGGGGCCAAGCACCAAAGGCTTCCAGCCCAAAGCAGACATGGCGTCTACTGCCGGCATCCGCTTCCCGCGGTAGACCACCTCACCCTCTCCTACCAGCGGCAAGCACAAATGGGACAAGGGCGCCAAATCTCCGGACGCCCCCAGCGAACCCCGTTCGTACACCACGGGGAGGCAGTCGGCTTCGTACAGAGCCAAAAGGCGCTCCACGGTGGTTCGGGCTACCCCGGAATGTCCGTAACTTAAAGACAGCGCCTTGGTCAAGAGCATCAAACGAACCAAGGGCGCCTCCACCGGTTGACCGGTACCGCAAGCGTGGCTGCGGATCAAATTCAACTGCAATTGGGCCAAGTCCGACGGTCCAATGGACACGTTGTAGAGGGCACCAAAACCTGTATTGATGCCGTAATAAGCGCGATCCGGGGATTGTGCTAATTTTTGAACAAACGAATAAGACTGTTCCACACGTTTCCAAACTTCTTCCGAAAACACTACAGGATGCGGGCCCGCGGCCAAATTCTTCCAAGCAGACCAAGACAAGGTTGCGTCCAATACGTGCGTTTTCATGGGGATGGGGGTTCCAAATGCGTTGTGCAACAAAAGTACCGCAACCGGTGTTAATCCTCCATGACAAAAACGCTTTTGATTGTAGGGCACTCCAGCGGAATTGGCCGGGCAGCTGCCGAACGCGCACTGAACGCCGGATGGAACGTAATTGGCTGGTCCCGAAGACCTTCCGGACTGAACAGCTCCGGTTTGTCTGAGTTTTCGGTGGATGTTTTGCAAGACGGTTCGGGTTTTCCGGAACTCCCGTCTTCTTTGGATGGGGTGCTGTATGCGCCCGGAAGCATCAACCTCAAGCCATTCCGCGGTCTGAAAATCAGCGATTTTCAAGGCGATTTTGAGCTTTCCGCCTTGGGAGCCGTACGGGTTTTGCAGGCGTCTGAAAAATCGCTCAAAGCTGCGCCTGGCTCTTCGGTGGTTTTGTTTTCCACAGTAGCGGTTCAAACCGGCATGCCCTTTCACGCCTCCGTGGCCATGGCCAAAGGGGCCGTTGAGGGCCTAACGCGTTCTTTGGCCGCCGAATGGGCACCGTCCGTGCGCGTCAATGCCTTGGCACCTTCGTTGACCGACACTCCTTTAGCCGCACGGCTGTTGGGCTCAGACGAGCGCCGGCAAGCCGGCGCAGACCGCCATCCGCTGAAATCCTTGGGACGCCCGGAAGATTTGGCTTCAACGGCTTTGTTCCTGCTCAGCGACGAAGCGCGCTGGATCACAGGACAAGTTTGGGGTGTGGACGGAGGAATGGGCGCCTTGCGCACGCAAGGTTAACGGACGCCGCATGAGCGTTTCCCGTTTTTCGCCCGGAGAAATTACTTGGTCCAACCTTCCCGAACGCTGGCGGGCACAGTTGATCAACAGCGCCTCTGGATTTAAACCTTTAGTACTGTTGGCTACGCACAACAGCCAGAATATTGACAACTTAGCAGTTTTTTCACAACTCATTCACTTGGGCGCCAATCCGCCCCTTTTGGGGGTTTTATTTCGTCCAGATTCCGTCCCGCGGCATACTTTGGAAAATTTACAAACCCAAGGAATGGCCACGGTCAATGCCGTTTGCTATGCAGACCGACGCGCCGCCCACCAGACATCTGCCCGATATCCGGCTGACGTCAGCGAGTTTGATGCGGTGGGTTTGAAGCGGGAATTCCGACCGGAATGGCCCGTGCCCTTTGTGCACGGTTGCCCGGTTCAGTGGGCCGTTCGGCTGCAAACCTTGTTGCCCATCTCTGCCAACGGCACACAACTGGCCGTATTGGAGGTGGTGCATTTGTTTGTAGCAGAAAGCGGTATTCAAGAGGATGGCTACGTGGATTTAGCTGCCTTGGACGTGGCCACCGTCAACGGATTGGATGCCTACCACCGCACGGATTCCCTGGACCGACTTCCCTACGCAAAACCCTGATCGTCATGCGCGGCGTCTCCAAATCCAATCTTCCCACCAAAATTTGCGCGGTTTGCCAAAAACCTTTCGCGTGGCGCAAAAAATGGGAGCGCGATTGGGAGCAGGTTCGCTACTGTTCTGAGCGCTGTCGTCGGACCAAATCCACCGAATGAACCCAGCCACATCCCGCATAAGATTGGTCTTGGCGGACCAATTGAACCCGCGCCATCCGTGGTTTACGGACACGCCCCAACCCGATACCGTCTATTTTTTGGCCGAAATGCGCCAAGAAACCGACTATGTGCGTCACCACCTCCAAAAAGTGGTGGCTTTTTTTGCGGCACTGGAGCACTTTGCGCATTGGTTGAGGAACAACGGCCACCGTGTGGAGTACCGAACCCTGGACCACCCAGACTCCGCGCTTTCGCTGCCAGACATGCTGCAATCCGTTGCGCAAACCTTTGGCGCAGAGCACATTGAGTATTTAGAACCGGACGAATACCGGGTGGACCAACAACTCCGCAGCGCTTTTGGACCTCCGTCGGACACCACCTGTCATTTTTTCTACGACCGTGGGGCCTTGGAACGTCATTTCGCCGGCAAGAAACAGTACCTCATGGAATCTTTTTACCGGAAAGCCCGGGTAGATCACGGGGTTTTGTTGGACCCCGCCGGCAAGCCGTTGGGCGGAAAATGGAACTACGACGCGGACAACCGCAAGCGACTTCCCGCGGAACACCGGCCCCCTCCGCCCTGCTCCACGCTTACAGATGCAACTCCTTGGGTGGAACGCATCCGCCGCCACGGTGTAACCACTGTGGGTGAAATTGACGCGCAACATTTTGCGTGGCCCACCACCCCAGAAGCTGCCCAATCCACCTTGGACTATTTTGTGGAACACCTGCTGCCCCATTTTGGGTCCTACCAAGACCACTTGGGCCCTCAGGATGCCTTCTACTACCACAGTCGGTTGAGCTTTTCCCTCAACTGCAAACACCTGCATCCGTCCGACGTGGTGCGGGCTGTAGAAGCCGCTCACCGGACCCAGCCGGACCGCATTGGACTGGCCCAAGCGGAGGGATTTATCCGCCAAATCTTGGGTTGGCGCGAATACGTCCGCGGGATTTATTGGGCCCGAATGCCGGAATACAAAACGCTCAATGCCTTAAACCACACGGCTCCCCTACCCGCCTGGTTCTGGACCGGAGAAACCCGCATGGCCTGCGCCCGCCACGCCGTACAACAAACCCTGCAGCACGCCTATGCCCACCACATCCAGCGCCTGATGGTGCTGGGTAATCTGGCCCTACTGCTGGGTACCCATCCGGACGAAGTAGACACTTGGTACCTGGGCGTCTTTGTGGACGCCTTGGAATGGGTGGAATTACCCAATGCCCGCGGCATGAGTCAGTTTGCCGACGGCGGAATCGTGGGGACCAAACCGTACGTTTCCAGCGGTCAGTACCTGAAAAAACAAGGCCACTACTGCGGAACCTGTTGGTACTCCGTCGATCAAAAAACAGGGCCCAAGGCATGCCCCTTAAATGCTTTGTACTGGGACTTTCACGCACGGCATCGCGCGAAACTGGAGCCTTTGCCGCGCATTGGATACGCCTACCCCACCTGGGACAAAATGGACCCCAACCACCGCCTTGCTTTGCTGGAACAAGCCGCCGTTTGGCACGCCCAACGAGACACCCTCTGAATCGTGCCCACTCCTCCATCCTACTGCTACTGGTTGCGCAACGATCTGCGCCTGCACGACAACCGAACTTGGGAAGCACTTTGCGCACACCGAGCGGCCCACGCTCCGGATGCGCCGGTATACGCCTGCGTTACCGGACCTCTGGGCTGGGACGAGGTCTCTCCCTGGGGCTGGCCACGCCTCTCCGAAGCGCGCAAGAACTTTTGGAAATCGTCGGGCGCAGGCTTTGCCAAACAATGGACGTCCGGCAGCCTGGGCGAACTTGTGGAATGCTGGGGGAAAGCACCCTACGAATGGACCAATGTACCTGCACAAGTCCCGGGAACCCACCTATTTGCCTCCCGCGGCCACGGATTCGACGAGTCTGCAGCAGAAGAGAAAACCGAAAAATGGGCCCAGCAAAACGGGCTTGAAGTGCATTGGGTGGAAAACCACGACGTTTGGGATCCGTCGCACTGGGATTTTCGCTTGCAAGACCTGCCCCAAACCTTCACCGGTTTTCGGAAAAAACTGGAAAAAGGTTCTCCTTTGGTGCTGCCAACGTTTGCGCAGCCCATTGCGTACGCTGCCGAACCCGCTTTGCTTCCGGAGCGCCATCCCAAAACCAGCTTTCCGTTTGCCGGTGACGAAGTCAGCGCTCGGGCGCACGTTCGTCGATTCATCTGGGAAACGGACGGGCTTGCGCGTTACAAGGAAACGCGGAACGGCCTACTGGGCGTCCCCTATTCCGGAAAAATAAGTCCGTGGTTGGCCAACGGCGCCCTCTCCGTTCGTTGGGTTTGGGCGGAAGTACTCCGGTTTGAAAGCGAACGAGGCAGAACCGACGGCAGCGAATGGTTCCTGTTGGAATTGCTTTGGCGTTCCTACTTTCTCTGGGCCGCACGGGCCGACGGTCCTAAACTTTTTGGTCCACAACCCGCACACTTCCAATCCGAGAAATCGTCCGCATTTATGAAGTGGTCCCGCGGGGAAACCCCCGACTCCTTTGTCAACGCCGGCATGCACGAACTAACTGCTACCGGTTACCTGAGCAACCGTCTGCGGCAGAACGTAGCTTCTTTTTTCATCCACAACCTACGCCTTCCGTGGGCCGTGGGCGCGTCTTTCATGGAACACCACTTACTGGACTACGAAGCCGCCTCCAACTGGGGCAACTGGGCCTACATCGCGGGGGTGGGACGCAACCCAGGAAACCGTCAACCGTTCAACACCGTGCGTCAAGCGGAATTTTACGATTCCGAAGGAACCTACCGCCGCACGTGGAACTAAGCTTAATTAAAAAGTTTATTTAAAGCTTTGTAATCAGTTTTATTACAACTAATTACTTCACCACTTAAGATGTTCTTTACGAACACCTCATCGCCCTCCAATCGCTGAACAACCCAGGCTATTCCGCGCTGCTCTGCCCAGGCAAACTGTTTCTTGGTGGCTGCTCCGTCCGGATAGAATTCTGCCGAAATTCCGGCCGCGCGCCACGCGCGAACCGCCGCATACAGAGCATCTGCGGCTGCAGCGTTCTCCGGATGAAGCGCCAAGAGCTGCGGAGCACTTAGCAGGGTGGATGGAAAGGCATTCAACTCCTCCAAACAAAGGACAATTCGGTCCAAGCCAAAGGAAATACCGATTCCGGAAACGCCTTTGACGCCAAAAATAGAAGTCAAATCGTCGTACCGACCACCACCGCCCACACTGCCCAAAGCAACACCCAAGGCGCGAACCTCAAAGATGGCACCGGTATAGTAGTTCAATCCCCGGGCCAAGGTCAAATCCAGCACCACCTCTTCCGGACGGGACACCCGGTCCAGCACAAAACGAATTTCAGACAAACCTTGAACGCCTTCCGGATCATCGCCCACCAAACGCTCCAAATACTGAAGACTTTCTTGGGTGGAACGTTGCACCGAAAGCCAATCTTCCAATGCAGCCACGTGGGATTCGTTGGCACCTTTTTCGCGCAATTCGTTTAGTACGCCTTCAACCCCAATTTTATCGAGCTTGTCTACGGCCACCGTAAAATCCACCAACGCCGCTCCAAAACCAAAACGTCGGGCCATTGCCGCCAACAGTGCGCGGTGGTTCAAGCGAATTTCCACCGGCAAATGCAAGCGGTCAAACGCATAGGAATACAAGTCGACGAGTTCAACCTCCTGAAACAGACTCCCGGACCCCACTACGTCTGCATCGCACTGGTAAAACTCGCGAAAACGTCCCTTCTGCGGACGGTCTGCGCGCCAAACCGGTTGGATTTGGTACCGCTTGAACGGTAAAGCTATTTTCCCGTGGTTTTGTGCCACGTACCGAGCAAAGGGAACCGTCAAATCGTAGCGAAGCGCTTTGTCCGCAATCTGCGACGCTTTTGGCGACGCGCCTTCCGCTACCGATTCCAGAAAATTACCGGACTTCAGTATTTTAAAGATCAATCGATCTCCTTCCTCCCCGTACTTGCCCATCAGCGTGTCCAAATTCTCGAACGACGGGGTTTCCAACGGCCCAAAACCGTGCAGCTCAAACGCTTGGCGCAGAAGATCCACCACGTACCGGCGCTTGGCCAAGTCTGCAGCGTTAAAATCTCTAGTGCCTTTGGGCGTTGACGGAGCGGATGCCATGTTTGTTGGGACGTTTATGATTATTGATCTTTCGTCAACTTCTTGTACTTGAACTTCTTGGGCTCCACATTGCCCATGCGTTTCTTGCGGTTCTCTTCGTAATCCGAGAAACCACCCTCAAAATAGTACACCTGGGAATCTCCTTCAAAGGCCAAAATGTGCGTGCACACGCGGTCCAAGAACCAACGATCGTGCGAGATGATCACGCCGCAGCCGGCGAAATTGTCCAGACCTTCCTCTAAAGCGCGCAACGTGTTGATGTCCAAGTCGTTGGTAGGCTCGTCCAACAGCAGCACGTTTCCACCTTCCTTGAGGGCCATGGCCAAGTGCAGACGGTTGCGCTCTCCACCGGAAAGAATACCCACTTTCTTGTTTTGGTCCGCCCCTGCAAAGTTGAAACGGCTGAGGTAGGCCCGCGCGTTCACGATTTGCCCGCCCATTTCAAATTGTTCCTGACCGTCCGCAACAATTTCAAAAATGGTCCTTTCCGGACTGATCTTTTCGTGCGTCTGGTCCACGTAGCTTATTTTCACCGATTCACCCACCGTAAACGACCCCGCATCCGGTGCGAACTGGTTCATGATCATTCGGAAAATGGTGGTCTTACCGGCGCCGTTGGGCCCAATGATTCCCACGATTCCCGCTGGAGGCAAAGTGAAATTCAAATCTTCGTACAGCACTTTGTCGCCAAAGGTTTTGGCCACGTGCTCCGCGTTGATGACGTGACTGCCCAAGCGGGGACCGTTGGGGATGAAGATCTCCAAACTGGATTCTTTATCCTTTTGCTCTGCGCTCATCAATTTATCGTAGTTCGCCAAACGCGCCTTGGACTTGGCTTGACGTCCCTTGGGATTCATACGCACCCATTCCAATTCTCGCTCCAACGTCTTCCGACGCTTGCTCACTTGCTTTTCTTCCTGCTCCATGCGCTTGGTCTTTTGCTCTAACCAACTGGAGTAGTTTCCTTTCCATGGAATTCCTTCGCCCCGGTCCAATTCCAAAATCCAGCCGGCCACGTTGTCCAAGAAATAACGATCGTGGGTTACCGCAATGACCGTACCGCGGTACTGCTGCAAGTGGTGCTCCAGCCACAAGATGGACTCCGCGTCCAAGTGGTTGGTGGGTTCGTCCAACAACAAGACGTCCGGATTGCGCAGCAACAAACGGCAAAGTGCCACACGTCGGCGTTCACCCCCGGAGAGCACGGCAATGGAAGCATCGCGTTCCGGGCACTGCAACGCGTCCATGGCACGATCCAGAACCTGATCGATTTCCCACGCATTGGAAGCATCAATTTTATCCTGCAATTCGGCCTGACGGTTCATCAATTTTTCCATTTTATCCGGATTCTCATACACTTCCGGAAGGGCAAACTGATCGTTGATGGAGTTGTATTCATTCAAGATATCCATGACCTCTTGAACGCCTTCTTGAATGATTTCAATGACTGTTTTGGACTCGTCGAGCTGGGGCTCCTGTTCCAAATAGCCCACGGAATACCCATGCGCCCAAACCACATCGCCTTGGAAGCTCTTTTCAATGCCGCCAATGATTTTCAACAAGGTGGATTTACCCGATCCGTTTAAACCAATGATGCCAATTTTGGCTCCGTAGTAAAAACCCAGGTAGATGTCCTTGAGAATTGCTTTGTTGTTGTGTGGCAGGATTTTTGAAACCCCGCTCATGGAAAAAATTACTTTGTTTTCTTCGGCCATGGCTCTATATTCTTTCAGATTGCAAATATCGCGTTTCTTTGCGGAAGCTATGGCACACAGCATTCGGAACTTTTCCTTTTGGTCCCTCTTTTTCCTATTGCTGGGCAGTGCGGAGTTGGGCGCGCAAACCAACGTGGTGTACGGGGTAGTATTGGAGGAAAAAACAAACATGCGCTTGCCCTCGGTTGCCGCGGTCAACGTTCGCAGCGAGCAAGGGGTTCGTACCAACAGATCCGGTCGTTTCTCCCTGGCCGCGCAACCGGGCGATACCCTGGTGTTTTCCCTGCCTCTGTTTTCATACCTGCGTTACGTAGTTCCCCCCGGAGTACCGGACAGCCTAGTGGTGGTGCTCAAACCGCAAAATTTGTTGTTGAACGAAGCACCGGTCAAAGGCTACCGAATCACCATGAATGAGCCAGTTCCCATGAACGTACAGCCGCCCGCGCGGCCCAGCGGCGAGCTCATCAGAACGCCCCAGTCTACTGCGCCTACCCTGGCCAACCCCATCGATTTTTTCTACGAAATGTTTGGGAACCGACCGCGTCAGCTCCGCGAGTTACGGACGCTTTTGGCCGCGGAATCCTACCGCGAGCGCCTGAACCAAAGCAGAAATCGGTCCGCTCTCTTTGAGTTAACGGGGCTGGAAGGCGAAAAAGTAGAGCAATTCCTACTCTATTGCCGGCTCAATCGTTCGCAAATCGACGCCTCCACAGATTACCAGTTGTTGGAAAGTCTGTTGGCCTGCTACGCTGAGTTTGACGCGGTTGAGGAACAACCGGCAGAATCCTTGGATTGATTACCTGCTGTAATTCGGTGCCTCGCGCGTAATGGTGACGTCGTGCGGATGGCTTTCTGCCGCTCCCGCCGTGGTGATGCGCACAAATCGACCGTTCTTTTGTAGGGTTTCAACGTCTTTAGCTCCGCAGTACCCCATTCCGGCGCGCAAACCGCCAATGAACTGGTACATGACTTCGGCCACTTCGCCTTTGTAGGGAACGCGGCCCACAATTCCTTCCGGAACCAATTTCTTGATGTCGTCTTCCACGTCTTGAAAGTACCGGTCTTTGGATCCCGCCTGCATGGCTTCAATAGAGCCCATGCCGCGGTAAGACTTGAACCGTCGACCGTCCAAAATGATGGTTTCTCCAGGCGCTTCCAAGGTGCCCGCAAACAACGACCCCAACATGACGGAGTCCGCACCAGCAGCAATGGCCTTGACAATATCGCCCGTGTAGCGAATGCCCCCGTCGGCAATGACCGGAACGCCGCTTCCTGCAATCGCTGCGGCTACTTCCATTACTGCAGACAACTGCGGCATACCCACCCCCGCAATGATTCGGGTGGTGCAAATAGAACCCGGTCCTATGCCCACTTTGACTGCGTCCGCTCCGGCCTCCACCAAGTACCGCGCCGCCTCCGCCGTGGCAATGTTGCCCACCACCACATCAAGTCCGGGAAACTTGGCCTTTACGGCCTTCAGAGCATCTACCACACCTTTGGTGTGGCCGTGCGCCGTATCAATGATCACCGCATCCACATTGGCTTCCACCAAGGCCGTGACTCGGTCCACAACGTCACCCGTCACTCCAACGGCTGCGGCCACGCGCAGACGGCCGTAGGCGTCTTTGTTGGCGTTGGGTTTGTTCTTTTTCTTAGAAATGTCTCGGTAGGTAATCAGTCCCACCAGGGTACCGTCGGCCTTCACCACCGGCAACTTCTCTACTTTGTTGTTTTGCAGAATGATTTCTGCCTGCTCCAAAGTGGTGTTCTCCTTGCCCGTAACCAAATTGGACTTGGTCATGATCTCGCCCACCAATTTGTCGTCGTTTGTCTCAAAACGCAAATCTCGGTTGGTCACAATGCCTTCCAAAATGCCTTTTTCGTTAACCACAGGAATTCCGCCAATGCGGTACTCCGTCATCAATCGCTTGGCTTCGGCGATGGTGGCACCTGCTCGCAACGTCACCGGGTCCAAAATCATTCCGCTCTCCGCTCGTTTTACCTTGCGCACTTCCACCGCTTGCTGTTCAGCAGTCATGTTCTTGTGCAAGACCCCAATGCCCCCTTCTTGCGCGATAGCAATCGCCATGGTGGACTCCGTTACGGTGTCCATGGCCGCACTCACGATGGGCGTATTGAGCAGGATGTTTCGCGTAAACCGCGAACTGATCCGCACGTCGCGCGGCAAAATTTCGGAATACGCGGGAACCAACAGTACGTCGTCGTACGTTAGGTATTCGCCAATAACTTTTTCGGAGGAGAGGGGCATAGCAATTCTTTTGAATTGCATGCAAAGATAACAAAAAAGGGCCGCCCTTTGGGGCAGCCCTTAATATATTAACGCAAGACCTATTTAACGCAACAAGGTCAAACTGCCCTGAACATCCTTCAACTCTTCCTGAACCGACCGGTACTTCAAACGGTACATATAAACGCCCATGGGCGCCTCTACCCCGTCGATGGTGCCGTCCCAGCCTTGCTTTTCGTCG
>Ga0208682_1000370_pt1 | contig 13831 bp, 23 predicted proteins | sample Colrivmeta156802_FD_187687 | JGI IMG/M metagenome (GOLD analysis project Ga0208682, IMG submission 187687) | Estuarine microbial communities from the Columbia River estuary - metaG 1568-02 (SPAdes) (version 2) | ecosystem: Environmental > Aquatic > Marine > Intertidal zone > Estuary | place...
TATTTTTAACCATTATAATCGCTTGTTGTATTGCTGTTTTCATAATTTATATTATTTATTTAAAAACCATTTTCCAAATGTAAATATTGTTTTCCAACTACCCAATATTAATAACATAGGTATTATAATCGGCCAAAATATAGAAAATGCAGTAAATGCTTGTTCATTGCTATCCCAGTCATCCCAACCATGTAGTTCATTTTCTTTTTTGTCATAATTAAATCCAATTTTCACTCCAAAGTATTTGAAAAATGTTAGTGTCAATAAAAATCCTATTGGATATATTATCATTATTAAAAAACCTGTTATCATATTATTTATTTATAATTTTCTGTCATTTCGTGATGGTCTTTATTGAACAAACTTTTTACAGGTCTATCTCTCATAATAGATAATATTTCACTCATATCAATTGGATATAAATTATTACCCTCACACCCTACATCCATCATCTTACCTTCTTGCAATCTCATCGATGGATTGAAGTGAACATGTCCATGTAAGTGAATCGCTCCTCTCGCCATATTATCCCAACTTGCGATTGGAAAGTGCATTAGGGCGAATCGGGCTTCACCTTGTAATGGAGTTCCCACATTATACTTCACAATCAAATCCAAATATTTGTTTACCGAACTGAATAGTGATTGAACTCCTTCTTTGTTGTTAGCAATGTGATGGTCGTGGTTGCCTAATATTAAGTGAATGTTCTTACATACGATTTGGTCTCTGAACTTTTGTATTTGTTCAAACCCACCAAAACTCCAATCACCCAAATGAAATAGAATATCATCTTGTCCAACCAATTCGTTGATATTACCAACAAGGTGTGCGTTCATATGTTCCAATGATTTGAATTCTCTTATTGTTACGGGGTCTAACCATTGGGTTGTAGATGAACATATGTTGGCATGGTTGTAGTGGGTATCGCTTGTAAACCATAACCTCTGTCCTTTATTTAGATTTAGTTTCATCTATTTAATTTTTTAACACATTCATCAATCTTATCTCTTAATTTTCCACCATTACCCCAATCACCACTAACTTGTACGTGATGAAATTGTGGGATACCTAATGATTTGTAACCATAATTTAATTGCATATCATCAATAGAAATCCAATTGGTAGGTTTGAATGATTTAACCCAAATCTCAATCTCACATGCTCTATCCCAATCACCTGATGAACTCATTTTCTTTTTAGGATTGAAATGGGTTGTAGTATCTAATAAGTTCCACCTACCAATACCATAATATTCGAATATCATAGCCAAATCGGCAATCACATAATGCTTTCTCCAATCCGATGATACTACTAATCGTGCATCGGTTTGTTTTATAATTTCACGTAACGCATCGCAATCTTCTTTAACCCACGGGTATGGTATTGTAAATTCATGCGAAGTTCCCTTCATTATTTTTACTTTACCTTCATCCCATGTCCCCCATGCCAAAGGACCATCAACATCTATAAAAATTACTTTACCATTCATATTTTTTAATTTATATTTATGTGGACCAGAATGGAATCGAACCATTGACCTTAGCATTATGAGTGCTCTGCTCTAACCGTCTGAGCTACAAGTCCATTTTTAACGTACCAGAGATGGGAGTCGAACCCACACGAGCGTTTCTGCTCAACAGATTTTAAGTCTGTCATGTCTACCATTCCATCACTCCGGCATTTCAAATAACTCTTACAAATATACGAAAAATATTTGAATTAATCAAGTCTTTTTATAACTACTCCATACATTTTTGTTTGCTTATCATCAGAATTAATCAGAACATCAATTTTGTTTTTAAATCTACGATTCATTAAATCTCTAACGTGCCAAACTCCATTAAATCTTCCGGCATTACTCAATACTACTTTTTCACCAAATCTGAGCTTTCGCTTCAAATCTCTACTGACAGCTATAATTCTATGCTTTTTTGGATTATCTTCATCTATTTCAAAACCACTTGCGGTAATGTTTGGTGAATCATCCGTTTCCCCCACTGTTGTTGAATAAGTTGTTAAGGTTACTATTTTCTTAAACTCATCAGCAACTTTCTCTTCTACTTCTTTTTCTATCTCTACAATCTTTTTATTAGCATCAGAAGCTGATGTTATAAGATTATAAGGAATAAAACATAATACAGCTATAAAAATCCAATTTCTTTTCATAATATTGTTTTATAGTTAGTGATTCCGATTGGATTCGAACCAATGACATCCACCTTAGAAGGGTGGCGCTCTATCCAGCTGAGCTACAGAACCATTGCGGAGTGTACGGGACTCGAACCCGTGGGCTTCGCCGTGACAGGGCGACATGATAACCAACTTCACTAACACTCCATTGAGCCTCCCATCGGAATCGAACCAATGACCTACTGATTACAAATCAGTTGCTCTACCAGCTGAGCTAGGGAGGCGTTTGCGGTAAGAGATAGTCGCAGCCACCACATCTCTCTTACCTATCATACACTAACCGCACAATGTGGCTTGACGGAGTATGATGTATGTTTGTACTCTGTACGGGATTCGAACCCGTATTACATCCGTGAAAGGGATGTGACCTAACCCTTAGTCGAACAGAGCGTTTATATCTTCCAAAGAACTTATACAAATATACAGAAAGTTTTTTACAATAACAACTATTTCTATATATTTGTTTGTGCCCATAGAAAGATTCGAACTTTCAATTGTACGGGTTCTAAGGCCGTTGCGTATGCCAATTCCGCCATACGGGCATTTTGGGTGATTAATGGGATTCGAACCCATACTATCAGTACCACAAACTGACGTGCTAACCATTAACACTATAAACACCATTTGTTGTTCACTTTTTTCGCTTGTTCACTATCGGTGAACATTCTAAATTTGTGAACATTGTAGTTCCATAAGGATTCGAACCCAAACTTCGAAGTCCGTAGCTTCGTGTGCTAATCCATTACACCATAGAACTATTTTACTATTGACCCTTAATAGTCAAATACTTTTGCACCCCCTGAAAGATTCGAACTTTCATCTGCGGTTTTGGAGACCGATATGCTACCATTGCACCAAAGAGATGTTTGTTGGTAATGCGGGATTCGAACCTGCCACCTTCTCGGTATCAGCGAGATGCTCTAACCAAATGAGCTAATTACCAATATTGTAGGGTAAGAAGGACTCGAACCTTCACGATGTCTTGCTCCCAAAGCAAGCGGCCTAGCCATTGGCCCATTACCCTATATTGTTACCCGAGCTGGATTCGAACCAACCCTAACTCCGTCAAAGGGAGTTGTGCTACCGATACACCATCGGGCAATTTATGAGCGAATAGTAGGAATCGAACCTACATCTCCTACTTGGAAGGAAGGAGTAATGACCATTATACGATATTCGCATATCAAAGAACCTATGAGGGGAATGATGGATTCGAACCACCGGCCACTTGATTAACAGTCAAGAGCTCTACCGCTGAGCTAATTCCCCAAAACAAAAAACCCCCTAACTTTTGGTTAGAGGGTTTATATAATCTAAATGTTATTTACATTTTATCCTACATCCGTATCCTCTAACAACGCACATCTGCCCTCCCAAATTAGATTCGGTTGGTTACAAATTGTATGTGTTAAAGATGTTTTCATTGTTAATATATATCTAATATTTAAAATATAGTAATTTAATTTCAAAATACGCCACGTCAAGTCATGCTCCGGTTAATACTAGCCTCATTAAATTACTTAGAGCGGTAAAAGGTGCTGCCCCCCTCCTCCCAACTGGACGTTGGGTGTGCTACTGTTACACTAACACCGCTTATATAAAAAGGATGAGAATACTCCTTTCAGCGAACCAGCTTTAGAAAGATTATTGTTTCCTTCCGTTTCCACCTCCTTTTGAGAAGTACCGATTCAATGTGGGTTAGTAATGCCAACCACTCATAGAGTTTCAAACTACTCTCTACTTACTTATTTTCTTCAAGCCTCGCAGCCTGATTAGTTCTTGCGGAATTAGAAACCTTTCAATAGAATCACAGACCTCTTGCGGAGGTATCGTGGCAGGGAACAACTCCCTACTATGTACACACCTTTCATCTGAAACTGGCAAACACTCATGCTTATTTTTATTTTAAGTTTTTACACCGAAGTAAAAATGAGTTTTGGTTTGTAGATGGATTCAGGTAGTGGTTTGCCTCAAGCTCCGTTATCTTTTGAACAACAGAATACTTAACTACCCGATGTGATATCCCTATCACCATATTTTGAGTCATCTTCGATTATAGATGTTGGTACATCTTATAAAAGGATAGTAACGCCACCACGCGTACACAGTCTTACCTTACGTCCTTTCGGATGGCTTGGTTTTAAGACCACTCTAATATTGAATCACGCAATAGTAAGGAGAGATTAAGTCCTTATGTCTTACAATAATCCTATGGGTTATTTTTATTGGTGTTCCCACCTCAACTGAAGTATCTACTATACCCCAGTCATTCCGGCTCTTCGATGATAGTGTTACCCCCACCTACAAAGTCAAAATGATATCCCACTTGCTTACTCAAGCTCACCTCCCTTACGGGGGAGAAGCCGCAAACCATTTAACCAAATGATTCACTTTATCCTACTTTCGTAGTTTATTTAACGACCATAAGCGGCCGTTCGTACACTATGTAGAACTAGTCTACTATGTGTAATCTTTTCAGTATTTTAAAGAACTTTTCTTATTTAAATAAAGATACAACAATTTTTTCATATTGCCAAATCTTTTTTTTTATTTATTTTAAAATGATTTAGTAGTTTCCGGCTTTAACACATAGTCGGTTTTATTACTATTGGCTTCAACCACCATCTCATTTTGTTAGAACAAATATACGAAAACATTTTCACATTTCCTAATTATTCGTAATATTTTTTTAGTAGCGGGTGAGGGATTCGAACCCACGACCTAAAGGTTATGAGCCTTCCGAGCTACCTCTGCTCTAACCCGCAATATAATTTTAAAGAACTTATGTTAGTATTTATATATATACAAATATACGGAAAAAAATCCGAAATGCAAAATATATTTTACTTTTTTATGTGGAGGTGGAGGGAGTCGAACCCTCGTCCAAATACGGATTCAATAAACATCATTCACAAGCTTAGTTAGTTTTTCTTAACTAACAAAATATTCGGTTGGTTCTTCTCCATCGGCAACCGATAAACAATAGGTGATTCGATTTTGGGTTCAATCACTTTTCCACCTTGGTACACATTCTATTTTAAGTCCCACGATGTGTGCGGGAGTAATTAGGCTGCTACAGCGTAATCAGCACCTACGAAAGACATTACATCTTCGAAGGTCATTGTAGATAATTCTACGTCGTTTATTGTTCGATAGGTATTTAAGGATTTCCATCTAACCCTGCTTGCAACTTACCAACTCATCGTACCTGTCAAAACCAGGCACCCCCATATTTACTTAGAGAAATACTTTTCAATTGCTTCCAATCTATCATCTGCATCTATCAACATATGAAGAGCATCCTCTGCATTACTGTAGAAATCTTTTGTAGAGTGGTCGCCTATACCAACTGCTTTTGTTCCTAATAGTTCTAACGTTAGAAGAGCTTTAGCTCTATCAGCTTCAGCTGAGGTTTTTAGCATTAAAATCAATTTTTCGTTCATATAGTTTATTTATTTTATAATATTTGCGTTTTTCAACATTAATTGTGTGGTTACCCACTTTTTACCAATTGGGTTATTGATACCAGAGTGTATAAACATATCAACATGCTTTTTACAATCACTCGATACATTATTTCCATTCTTACTATTATCTACAATACGAAAATTAGCTGATGAAAACATTGTTTGGAATTTACCTAAATTATTTTGGCATTCTTTCCAACTTGGTATTAATAAATTATCTGGCAAACGTCTACTATCTCTCATAGAGTTTCTATATTGAGCAACTTCCAATGAAGTGTTTACGAATATCATAAATGTATCATACCCCAATGCTTCAGCTTCTCGCTTTTGTCTTTGAATTTTAGTTACATCATCTCCCGTACCATCTATAATCATTCCCAATCTACCGGCTTCGTAAAATCCTTTTATTTTAGCCGTAGTTTTCTTAGATAATTCTCTAACACCATTTGGGTCTTCTGTTATTTGTTTCCAAAGTGCAGGCTCTTCTTTTTCTATTCTAGCTAATTCTTTACCATCAATACCATTCTTTTTTAATTGAACTTCAAATGCGGTATCTGAATTTACAATCTTTAATCCGGCAGCATTTACACTACTCAATCCATTACCCAAATTAAATATTTCTTCGGTTACCTTAGATTTACCACTACCAGGGCCACCTGCCATAAATATACATTTCAGAATACCTGGATCATATACACCTTCATTCAATAAATCTGCCAATCGTATCATTATATTTTTTTTCTTAATTCTTTAATAAATGATTCATAGTTGTGAGAACCATATTCATCCTTCAATACTTTTCCTACCGCATGAGCAAAATCAACATATGACATCGAATCATCTATTCTGGATATTGCTCTATTTATTTCAGATGCCAATTTATCAGATTGAGTCGATTCTTTAATCATATCTTTTAACTTTATCATAATGTAATTTTTTTATCTATATCGTATTTGTCATAAAAGTTATTAATAATGTTTACCAAATCATCTATCATTCTTTTATGTTTCTTTTGAGAATCAACATCTCCTGCTGCAAAATCAGTCTTTGTTAATATAGTAGATATTATTTCTCTAGCACGCATACCTTGTACTGAAAACTTCTCATTCATTTCTTTATTTTCCTTATACACGATATCTTTTAACTTTATCATCTTACGTCAAATTTTTCTATAAGCTTAATAGCTGCTTCAATATGTTTAACTGCTTCTCTACTATATGACTTAACATTCAAAATCACATCTTTAAGATTATCTAATGATTTTTCTCTAGTCATATTATGCATTGTTGCTTCTTTAATAGGTTGCTTCTTTAGGAGTTCTTTTAGTTTCATTAGCTTCCTATATAGTTATTTAATTCAAATTTACCAGATTGCATTCCATAGACTTGAAAGTGTAAATACTTTTTTGTTGGTTTATTATTTTTTAGCAAATTTACTGTAAATGTTGTTGTTTTGCCAACCGAAGGTCTTGCACGGCTGTATTTTCCACCCATTGTAACTTGACTATGCCAATCATTTGTATCAATTTCAAATCCTTTCTTTTCAGCGGTCTTTCTAGCAAATTCTGCTGCATCCGTAAAAGTATCAAAATAAGTATCCGAATAAGATGCTTCTTTTATTGGTAAAACTGATTTCACTTTGGATTCAGCTATAATAGATTTTAATGTTATCATTAGTTTGAAAGTTTAATATAAATATAAGATAATATTATTAGCAGTTAAAAGGGGGAACATTTCTGCTCCCCTTTCACTTTAATTAAGCTACTGCTTCTTTTGTAACTAACTTTTGAAAATCTTTGCTTCCCATATTTAGCTTTTTGTTATTAAGTGTTTTAGATGTAATTACCAAATTATGGTATTCGGTTACACCACCTTTTTTAATACCCCAGCTTCTCGGTATTTTATGGTCACCTGCTATATTTTTAATATCAAGTGCTGTATTGGTATAATAACATTTTCTACCTTGCTCTTCCCATTTCTGAATAATCTGAGCTTTTGAGAAGTCTCTACTATCCAATTCAACTATTCCAAAAGAATCTTTATCCAATTTTACCTCTTTATCCAATACATAGGTTATAGTACCAATTGCTTTTGCATTCTTGCCACCAAATAGTTTATTGAATGGCTCCATCTGCTCATTATCAGTACCCCACATTTTCTCCTTCATATATGGCTTTTTGATAGTATTACTCCACTTATCATATACTTCAAAAAACTTTGAAACATATGTTGGTACATCTAAAGAACCATATTTGTTTTTCAATTCATAACCATATAAAATTAGTATTTGAGAAAACATAGGTACTAACTTATATTTGAAATCATTTGGTACAGATTTAATTGTATCCGTAGCAAATTTCATAAGTGGTTCAATTACAATTTCTCTAAATTCTTCAAATTGAGCTTCGGTTGATAACTTATTTCCTGCAGCCTGTACATACTCAATCCAATCCGTATGTATCTTTTGGGTAATTCCTTTACGATACCCATTGTTTTGGAGATAGATTAACTCCGATAGCCACTCATCAACTTCCATTCTTTGCTTTAATGTAAACCCTTCTGAAAAATGTTTGAGTACTACTTTATTAGATTTAGAAGATTTAATTCTCTCAAACAAATCAACATCATCAAAACGGGCAGTATTACGAATCCAAGCGGATAATTCACCACGAACTGCATTACGAATTTCCTGTGGCTTCATCGCATTTGTATTATTCAATACATTAATAAACAAATCAGCCGTTTGTTCATCTGTTAAATTCTCATACCAAAGACAAGAAATCCGTGTTTCCAAAATTTTCATATGAATAGCTGGAAAGTCTTGCTTTATACGTTGAAAAGAATACCCTCTCAAATCAATACCATTACCAAAGTTAAAATCGCCAGTATTTGGTAGTGAAAACTCGCCATTTATAAAACTGATAGGCGCACTAACACGTTGCTGTCCATCAATAAGTTCAAATCTGAATGATTTCCCAGCTTTGATTACTCTGATATGAATTTGTGGAATTCTCCTAAACCCATTACCAATAATTGTCTTAATGATTGCCTGTTTCCAAGCTAGTGATGCTACCTTCTCTCTTTGGTACTCTCTCGCACCAGTTTCGAGTGTAAACTTTGTTGGGGAAGTCAGATAATCAATACTGATGTTCCCGTCATAGGCCATAGCCTTTTTTGTTTTGCCGAAAAATGAATCGGCTTGTTCGCATAATACGAACTCGTCTAAATTAGTCATAAATTTTAATTTTGATACCAGCTTAACCTCTAATTTTAAATTTTTGGGTTTTTAGTTGATATCGGTTAATAATAAAACAAATATACAAATAATATTTGGATTTACCAAATATTTTTATAATCCTACTTCTTCCCAATTAGAATCATTAAATCCGGCATCTCTTTTAACCGATACCGATAATGCTCTATTGCGTGCTTCATCCTTTGATGAGTTGTTGTTGATTAGAATACGTTCTTCTCTACCAATACCCATTACCATTTGATGGCATTGAAATCCTGCTTTTCCTAATTGTCTAATAGTCATTCCTCTTAAAGATTCAGGTCTTGCAGTAGTGATTACAATATGATGACCGGCTGCAATCCACTCTCTAAATTTCTCTAAAGCGCCTGGTAGAACTTCAAAGTCATACTCATTTAGTTCATTGAAATCCACTTGTCTCAAAAGAGTCCCGTCGATATCACAAAAGATAGTTTTTATATTTTTCTCACTCATAACTCATTACATTTTTATTGACAACAAATATACATAATATACCTGATATATCAAAGCTTTATTTAAATTATCTTACCAAGAAGATGAATAATAATAATCACCATTCTCATCTTCCAATGCTTCTTTTAAGATATCGATTGTATTATCAATACCACTAAAGTACCATTCATCGTATTCAGTTCCACCAAAGAAGAACCCACTAGCGCCAGGCAATAATGTATCTGCTAATGAATTATCAGCCTTAACTTTCTGGCACAAATCCAATAAAGTTTCTAATTGCGATTTACTCACATAGTAATCACCACAATCATCTGCACCCCTTTGTACATTCTCAACGAACCAACGATGGATTTGATTTTGCTTTCTCCAATACCCAGCTTCTTCAATAATATACTTAACCTTTTTAGGGTTAATATTCGTAGGCTCTCCACCTCTCGTAACTTCTACATTGTATTGCTTATCAGCATCAATGTGTTCCCATTGTCTAACGTAACTACGTTTGTCTAAATACATGTCTAATCCCATAATTTTAAGTTTTAAAGTTTATATAATTAATTTTTAATATTCATTTAAATAACAATTCTTATTACACATTGCCAATAAGAAAATGTTGTTTCTACAATCGGTATCTGCTCTACTAAGTGCCAGATATAAGTCGTTAGCAACTACGGCTTCAACGAAACCACCACCTGCGTAAGAACTCTTATCACGTGTACACATAATAGAAACCATAATATCGAAAATGTGCTCACTTACATTTGTAACTCCCCATTCAATAGCAAACTTAGTTGCTCTTTCATAACATTGCTCTCTAATATCCATATCTTTTAAATTTTAAGTTTTAAATTAATTACCAACATAACATATCACCCGCCTTATCCCAACTTCTAGCACCACTTTCGGTTGCTTTGTGAAGTGTATTGTAAGCCACATCTAAATTGGAATTACCAAATTGACGTTTAAGTTCTGATTTGAACTCTTTAAGGTTTTTAGCCCAAATATCATTGAACCCACCACTTACCCAATTGAATTGATAACGATATTGACCGTTAGAATTCTTTAACAATTTTTCGTACTTTGCTCTATGTTTCATATTTTTATATTTTAAGGTTTAACAATTATAAACAAGCAATTGCTTTTTCAATATTGGAATCGGAATAACCATACGTTTTGGCTTTCTCAATTGCTTTTTCCAACGATAACACACCAAACACATACTCACCAGCGATTAACCCTCTAAGAGTTCTGATTGCTGATGGCCAAGTTCCATGTGGAGCAGTTGGGTTACAACTAACATACTTAGCGTAAGATTCTATCTTAGTACCATTTTCAGTTACATTACCCGGACCATATTCGTAGATATCTTCCATACCATTGTAACGACCACCACTAAGTGAAGTAACAAACGAACTGATTTTTTTCCATTCAACACTATCTCTATCTAAGTCAGTGCCATCGGCGTTACACACATCAATTGAAACCGAATTACCATTAGCGAAGGTTTGTGAACTAGCCCACACTAATATGTTAGGGAAGTTTTTCTTAACAAATTGCTTACAAATCGAAGCAACTTCTTTACGTCCTATACGGATGAAAGGAGTTTCCAATGGCTCATTCCAATGGCTTTTAGTGATTAAACATTCGGATGGTACTTCACATATCATCCCAGCGTAATTAAATTTCATTTTGGTTTTCATAACTCTATTTTTTAAGGATTAATAACTCTCTCATTGTTTATACAATATACGAATAATAGTTGGTATTGCCAAATTTATTATCAATTATTTTTGGAAATATCGATTATTTTTTATACCATCGGAAATCCAGCGGGTGAATTGGTAGTTGATTTTTTCCAAGGTGGATTAGCTGCTAGAGCATCAATTGATGAACCCATAGGGCGTTTTATTGTTGCTGCCCATCCTTTGGAGTGATTACTAAATGGTTTAGCTGCTTGAGCAAACCTACCATAACTTTGTACTGAATTGGATGGTTGTCCAATATCATCCCATCTACTTTCCCACTTTACGGGTAAGATACCATCTCTAACAGTGATTTCACAAATAGCCGTAGGTGAAAATCCTACGATATCTTTTCTATCAACTTTTCGAAAAATGTTTTGGCGATTAACCTTATCAACTTCTATAAAAGTAATTGAACGGGCTTTAACTGCACATACTTTTAATTCCTTAGTGGCTTTTTTACCATTAAGAGAAACGTGTATTTTACAAATTAAACCTTTGTAAAATGATTCGGGCAATTCAACATAGTTATTTTTCATAATGTTATCTATATAAGGTTACAAAACTACCAAAATGTTTATCAAATACACCTACTAAATGTTCGTAGTTGCCTTTCATCATTTCAGCCTGAATTTCTTTACCATCTAAACCCAATTGTTTAGCTAATCTACCGGCAGTTCCTAATAGGAAAAATGCGTTACCATCTGGACCTGTAAGGTCAATTTCAATACCTGTTTGTTTTTTAGATTTTATCATTGTTTTATATTTTAAAGATTAAAGATATTCAGGACCATATACTCCATAACGAGCAGTTCCATCGATAATGTTTCCTCTAGCGTGCTTAGCCGGAGCTTTCCAAGTTGCTGCTTTTAACAAGTCACCTTTCTTAATCGGTGCACCTTTTAATACATCATCAACTCTACTAATGAATCCCCAACAAGAAGTACCATGCCAAATTCTGATAAACTTATTACCAACCTCAATAATTACTTCTTTGTATTGGTTTGGCATATCAGCTTTTTCGTAATACTCTTTACGAGTCTCATTTACTTCTTTAACAAAATTCTTAACGATTGGGTTAGCCTCTAAATAATCGATGGCTTTTTGATTTGTACTTCTCATAACTTATTTGATTTGATTAATAATGTCTCTCATTTACTTAGTAAATATACGAAATATAGTCGGTATTGCCAAATTTATTATCAATTATTTTTTGGAAAATTGAAAATATTTTTATAGTACATTTAGATATAGGGGGGTCTAAAACGTACAGAAGCACCCCAAATTCCCTCTCAAATACCCCAATCAGGTCCCAAATCCACCCGATATATTATAGCGGTTTATATACATAACCTGTTGAAAACTAATAGGTTATAACTCATTGATATTCAACGGGTTATAACCTACTTAATTCTAATCGATTTTATATGTTTACATTCACTACCTCTACTCCAACTATATGCCGGACAAGTACAGCTCCACCTACCACTATCATAATTAACATCGTATATATTATCCTTACTACCTTTCACTTTATAAATTCGTTTAGATATATTCAATGGTTTAGTAATTTGTGGATTTGTGGATTTGAAAACAATTGGTATCCACATAGCGGCGATTTCATCCCAACTATATTTTCTATTTACTTTTGTCCATTTTCCAGCTCTTCCAGTAGTAACAATATACCATTGACCATCAACTACTGATTGAAACGATACGGGTGGTAAATTTGATTCTAATATCATAACTTATTTTTAATTTAATTGTGCTTCATTCCTTTACATACACCATATCCCTGTCTTTGGGATAATTTATATAATCGTTGGGCATCTTCCATCGGCATTATCTGAATTTCGTTACCCGTTTTATGATTCGTAATTGGAACTCCTCCTACTTTTTGTGTAGTAGAACAATTAACACAACTACGATAGCCATATTTAGTAAAACGTAATAATGGCATATGTCCATTACATTTTACACATTGCATCATTTCTATTACTTTCATAAATTAAATTTTAGTAATCTTTTTCTACCCAATTGTGTAACCCCGCTACCCTTACCACATACTTACCACTTGCGGTTTTATACAAATAACGGCGAGTAGTTCGATTCTTATAAGGTACAACCAAACTTATTAGTATATGTGAAAAACTATTTGAACCAAATGTGATTCTATAAAAATTCTGCATTTCGGTATAAGTGGCTTCACCCTTAAATTCTACATAATCTAAGATGGATTGTGTAACGCCTTTAGGTTTATATCCAGCATCTTCATACCTTTGCTCATCTTGCTCTAATGTAGAAAGAAAGTCCTCATCAGCTTCTTCATTACTTACGATATGTGAATTACTATCTTTAAGAATATCACGTTCTATATCGTATTGCTCAGCAAGAAAATTAGCATCAACTTCTTCAATAACTTCTGCTAAAATCTTACGACTTAATTCATCATATAACTTATCCAATAAAGATTTATTTAAATCTTTTTGACAAAACATACCGTGATGAGCGGTAATACCTAACGAATAAATTAATTCGTTTAATTCTCTAATACTTAAATTCATATTTTTATTATTTTATTGCGTGATAAATAGTTTCTCCGTTACTGAATCTGGCAGTAACTCCTAAAGGTTCTGAATATTGTGAGTAGATATCTTCGATGAACTCTATATACTCATTTGAAATTCGTAATATATTAGCATCATCCGA
>Ga0208682_1000374_pt1 | contig 13771 bp, 8 predicted proteins | sample Colrivmeta156802_FD_187687 | JGI IMG/M metagenome (GOLD analysis project Ga0208682, IMG submission 187687) | Estuarine microbial communities from the Columbia River estuary - metaG 1568-02 (SPAdes) (version 2) | ecosystem: Environmental > Aquatic > Marine > Intertidal zone > Estuary | place: USA...
TAATCCAATATAGCTAGTTGCCATGACTGTTGAGCAAATTTACACGGGCTGTTTGGCCCAAGGTGCTTACTACATTGCCTCCGAAGGCGAGGCAGTTGTAATTGATCCCCTGCGTGAGTCTGCACCTTATCTGGAGCGTGCGGTGCGCGACGGTGTTCGCATCAAGTACGTTTTGGAAACGCATTTTCACGCGGATTTTGTTTCCGGTCACGTTGCTTTGGCTGAAAAAAGCGGTGCCACCATTGTGTACGGCCCCAACGCACAGCCGGACTTTCCTTTTCACAGCGCGCAACATGAAGAAATTCTGAAGGTAGGTAAAGTCTCCATCGTGGTTTTGCATACCCCTGGACATACCATGGAATCTACGTGCTACTTGCTCCGCGACGAACACGGGAAAGATACCGCATTGTTTTCTGGCGACACCTTGTTTTTGGGCGACGTCGGACGTCCGGATTTGGCCCAAAAGGCAGCACACATGACCTTAGAGCAGCTCGCAGCAACCTTGTACCGCTCCTTGCGGGAGGTGTTGATGCCGCTGGCGGACGACGTTACCGTATACCCGGGCCACGGTGCCGGCAGTGCGTGTGGAAAAAACATGAGCAAAGAAACCGTCGGCACTTTGGGCGAACAAAAAGCCACCAACTACGCCTTGCGCTCGGACATGACGGAAGCGGAGTTTGTGCGCGAGGTAACGGACGGTTTGCTACCTCCTCCTGCGTACTTCTCGTTGAACGTTGCCTTGAACAAAAAAGCCATTCCGGGATTTGAAGAATTGATGGCCGAACACGGCAAAGCCTTTGACCCCACCGCCTTTGTGGCCATGGCCGAGCACATGGAAGCCTTGGTTTTGGATACGCGCGACGCGGAATCCTACGCCAACGGGCATATTCCCGGTTCCATCAACATCGGTTTGGACGGACAATTTGCTCCTTGGGTGGGGGCCTTGATCTCAGACATCCAACACAACATCTTGGTGGTTGCCGCTGAAGGCCGCGAAGAAGAGAGCATCAAGCGTTTGGCTCGCGTAGGTTACGACCGCGTGCTGGGTTTCTTGGAAGGTGGTTTTGCCTCTTGGCAGTCTGAAAAGCGTGAATTTGACACGGTCAAGCGCATCAACGCGGACGAATTGGCGGCGGTTTGTTCTTCAAACCCAGCAGCAGTGGTGTTGGATGTTCGCAAAACGTCCGAAAATTACTCCGAGCGACTGCCGTCGGCCGTCAACTTGCCGCTGGACAACCTCAACGTGCGCTTCAACGAGTTGCCGGAAACAGACACCCTGTACATCCATTGCGCCGGCGGATACCGGTCCATGATTTTTGCCTCCATCCTGAAGAGTCGCGGGGTACACAACATCGTGGACGTGCGCGGCGGCTTTGGGGCTATTAAAAATGCTGGGCTTCAAGAGGTAACCGCTTACGTTTGCCCCAGCACGATGCTGTAAACGGCGAGCAATAAAGTGCACTTTTGCAAAAACGCACCGAGCCGGCTCCAGTGGAGCCGGCTCGGTGCGTTTACGGCCTGCGAAAAACAAAAAAAGCTTACTCTTTTCGAACCCAAACGCGAGACTTTCCGCCCGCGTAGCCAATACCGCCTGCTACATTGGTGAACGATGTGGTGGGTTGCACAAACGGATTGAAGGAACCCGCACCGCTGGCTTTTTCTTGAGAGACGATTGCTTTGTACAGATCAGGATCCCATTTTTCAACGGCAAAAACAACTTCGAAGCCCCCTAGGTCACCAAACTCGCCGTAGGCCACTTCTACCCGAACCAATCGTTCTCCGTTGGGTATGAGGTCTTCGTTCAAGGCCAATCGGGCCGTGCCCAACCGTGAAAATCTGCCGCCGTTGGTTTCCCAAAGAGGATCCGTGGAGTTCAACGAAAAAACCACTTGTAAGTTGGTGTCCGCAGGGGGCCAGACCGTGCCGGTGCGTTTGTGCATGAAGGCCCGGAGCACAAAAACACCGGGCGTGCCGTCGTCTTCAAAAGCGATTTCGTAGGTGGAGCGGCGCAAGGGAAACCAGTCGTTGGGATCCGGCTCCACGGTAAACAGAGAATCCACACGAACGTTGGTGGCGGGTGTAGGCACGTAAACGCGGGCAGCAGCCAAGAGATCGTCTGCAGGGACCTCTACCTCCAAACGGTAGGTGGTTCCGGCGGTTGGCGCCCAGGGCGTGGCATACCACGCTCCGCGCGCAGAGTCTGGCTGGTACGTGGCGGTTGCCAACAGCGCTCCGTCCTCCCCCATCCAGCGCACCACAGCATCCGCAACCGGCATGGGTTCGTCGTCACCCAACAACTCGGTAGATCGCGTAGCGTGGACCCAAGCGGGCATGCCTGGGGTTAGCTCGCTGTACACCGTGAGCAAGCGGCTCGACGGCTCGTCGAACAGAATTTCCCGTTTGCAAGCGCCCAACGAAAGGGTTGCAGCTGCCAGTGCTGCCAACAAACGCATTGGGCGGAATTCGCGAACAAAGTCGAACTTAAAAGGAGAAGCCATAGGACACGGAAGGAATAATGGGGAACAGACTGTACGCAAACAACTTGCGACCGGCGTCGGTGGTCTCAAATTGCAGCAGGAACGGATTGATGCGGTTGTACGCGTTGTACACGGAAAAAACCCACTGGGATTTGCCCCAATCGGTGACTTTGGTTCGGGTAAAGGACAGATCCATCCGGTGGTAGGCGGGCTCGCGGAAATTGTTCCGGCTGGCAACGTATTCCACGGTGCCGAAAAACTGCTCAAAAGGCGAACCGGCGTAACGCGTGGTGGGAAGCGTGGTGGCGCGCCCGGTGCCATACACCCAAACCATTCCGGCGGTCCATTTGTCCGTTATGCGGTGGTTGACCACCAAACTAACGTCGTGCCGGCGATCGTAGGTAAACGGGTAGGGATTGCCGCTGTTGACGGCGTCAAATTGGCGATTTGCCCACGCCAACGTGTAGCCCAACCAGCCGGTGGTGTTTCCCTCCTTTTTCTCCAGCAAAAGTTCCGTTCCGTAGGCCCATCCACGCCCGGTGGTCACTTTGTCCTGCCAATCCACATTGGCCGAAAAGAAGGTTGCTCCCTCTTTGTATTCGATCAGATTTTGAAGGTCTTTGTAGTAACCTTCTACACTCAAATTCAACCCATTGCGTAGGACGTGCGCGTATCCGGCGGCCACCTGCCAGGCTTGCTGCGGAGCTATGCGGTCCGTTACGGGCACCCACAAATCCGTAGGCAATCCAATGGTCTGGTTGGTCAAAAGGTGCAAAAACTGCGTCATTTTCACGGCAGAGGCCTTGAAGGAGGAGTTGGCGTTGATCAAGTACCGCGCGGACCACCGGGGCTGCAAGGAAGAATAGGTGGAGGAACCCACTTGAAACGTTGCCCAGTGAAGACCTGCGTTCATTTTCAAGCGTTTGGTCAACGAAAAATCATCTTGTACGTACACCGCACTTTCCCAGGCGTAGTGGCGGTTGCTTCCGGAATTGGTATCCAGTGCCCCCCCGTTGCCAAAGTCAAATTCAAAAGTTTGGATTCCCGGTTCAAACGTGTGGTGGATGATTCCCGCCCCCACTTTCACCGTATGGCGGTTGTTGGGCAGCCAATCCGCGTCCCATTTGACCCCGTAGTCTTCTATGAAGCTGCTCAAACCCAAACGCAGTTTTTGGTAGTCCCGTGCGCCGTTTGCATCGATGTACTCGTTTTCTTGACTGACGTCGGTATTGAACCGGTAGCGGCTGTAGGTTGCCGTGGTGTTGGTAAACAAACGCGGATTGATGCGGTAATTCCAACGGGCCGTGCCAATGCGGTTGCCCCAGTCCAAACCAAAATTGGTTTTTTCCGAATAGCGGGTACCGTCTCCGTCGGTTCCTTTGTTGTTGCCATTTATATAGACCACGTCCGCACCTTGGTAGTAACTGAGGTACAGTTGGTGCGCGTCGTTGAAACGGTGGTTGATCTTGCCGTTGAGGTCGTAGAAGTAGTAACCGCCAGAGTTGCCGTCGTTGGTGGCGGCTACAAAAGGAGCCGCTAAGGCATCCAGGTAGGTGCGTCGGCCGCTGATGAGGTAGCTGGTTTTTTTGTTGAGGGGACCTTCCAAAGTGAGCCGGGAAGCAATGACCCCCACCGCCCCCTCGCCGTGGAATTCCTTTCGGTTGCCCTCCTTCATGCGGATGTCCAGTACCGACGACAGCCGTCCGCCGTACTCCGCGGGAAAACCGCCTTTGATCAACTGCACGCTTTGGATGGCGTCGCCGTTGAAAATGCTGAAGAAACCAAACAAGTGGTTCACGTTGTAGACCGGCACGCCGTCGATCAGTATTAAATTCTGGTCCGGACCGCCGCCGCGAACGTAAAAACCGGCCGTGCCCTCGGTTCCGCCTTTGACCCCCGGAAGCAATTGCACCATTTTCAAGACGTCGGGCTCCCCAAACAACACCGGCATGTTCTTGAGGGTGCGCATGTTGAGGTTGATGGAACTCATCTGGGTGCTGCGTTGGAGCGGTGCCTCCCGGGTACCCACCACCGTTGCTTCGCGCAACACTTGCTGCACGGGGGCTAAGGCGAAGGTGTGCGAACGCGGATTGCTCGACGCACCAAACTTCATTTGCTCGGCACGGTACCCCACTGTTCCGGCTTGAAGACGAGCGGAATCCTGACGAACGGTTAAGGAATAAAAGCCGTAGGCATTGGTAACCGTACTGGTTTTGGAAACCTTGTCGTGCACGTACACGCCGATCAATCGTTCTCCCGTTTTCAGGTCTTCTACGTACCCAAAAAGGGTGGTGGAGCGCTGAGCCCATACCGGGGCCGTGCCACACAAAAATGCAGCAACCGCAAAAATCGCAACGCGTACGTTCATCATTAAGTGTAAATTAGTTGCCGAACACAAAAGTCCAACCCTCCGCAAATAAGATGCCGTTCTTTGCGAAAAAGTTGCTTGTATGCAAATAAAACCATTCCTCGGGGCTTTTGCCCTTGTTTTTAGTCTACTGACTCCACTTGGAGCGCAAAATTTAACCACCGTGGTGCGCGGCGCCGTGGTGGATGCAGACACTAAATTCCCGTTGCCGGGAGCGCAGGTTCAAATTGGAACCCTCAAAACCGTCACCAACAACGACGGATTGTTCCGCTTTCCAGCCATTCCCATTGGGCGCCAAACCGTTGTGGTTTCGTTGATTGGATACGACAAAATGGCACGCGCCGTGGAATTGGCCTCCGCCAAAGAAGCGGTCCTGACCATCCCCATGGCGGAATCCAGCACGCAACTTCAGGAAGCGTCCGTTCGGGCCACCCAAGAAGGGCAAGCCAAAAACGAAATGGCCGTGGTCAGCGCACGTCAGTTTTCCGTGGAAGAAACCAACTTGTACGCGGGCAGCCGCGGCGAACCGGCGCGCATGGCCACCAACTTCGCCGGAGTACAGGGATCGGACGACCAACGCAACGATTTGGTGGTGCGCGGAAATACCCCGGCAGGCGTTTTGTACCGGATGGAAGGGGTCAACATCCCCAACCCCAACCACTTCTCCATTCCCGGAACCGGTGGCGGTCCCGTGACCATTTTGAACAACAAGTTTCTGGACAATTCCGACTTCTTCACGGGCGCCTGGCCTGCGGAGTACGGCAACGCTATTGCGGGTGTATTTGACCTGAAAATGCGGGACGGAAACAACGAAAAGCTGGAGTTTTCCGGTCAACTGGGATTCTTGGGAACGGAATTGATGGTGGAAGGTCCGTTGGGCCGCGGCCGCGAGGGTCGTCCCGCTCCTTCTTTCTTGGGCGTCTACCGCTACAGCACCCTGTTCATGTTCCAAAAATTGGGCATTCCCTTGGGGACCTCTGCGGTTCCGGGCTACCAGGACGGAGCGTTTCGCTTCACGTTTCCCCAGAAAAACGGCGGGAAATTAGCCGCTTGGGGCATGTTTGGGCGCTCCAACATCACCATCATGGTTTCCGACTCCGAAGGAGACAAGGTCAGCTCAGACTTTGAAAGCTACGGCACCACAGACCGGGACCAGTACTTCAAAACCGACATGTACGTGGGCGGTTTGAACTACACCAAGCCCCTTTCCCGCACCAGCTTTGTGAACGCCGGGGTGGCCGCAAGCCAGTCCTACATTGACACGCGCAACGACAAAGTATTCCGCAGCATCACACCGGATTCGCTTTGGCAAGTGGACGATATTGTCAACATTCTGGGCTACAAGTTTACCGAAAACAAGCTCCACGGCTTTGCACACTACACCCAAAAACTCAGCAACCGCACCACGTTCAAAGTTGGTTTGGTGGCGGATTTATACGACTTGATGTACCACGATTCCGTGCGGAAAGTGGACGGTCGGGACGGAACCGTTTACCCGTGGCGCGTTCAATGGGATACCCGTGCGCAGTGGGCCGTGGTGCAGCCGTACGCCAGCCTGCGGAGCAACTTGACTCCTCGCCTGTCCCTAACCGCCGGTTGGACGGCCACCTATTCCAACGTGAATGCCAATTCCATCAGCTTGGTGGAACCGCGTTTGGGGTTGAACTACAAGCAGTCGCGGAATACGAATTTCTTTGCAGGAACGGGCATCCACAGCCAAATGCAAAGTGCTTATTTGTATTACTACGCCATCGGCAACAACGGGCGCGATCCTGGGGAACACAATACGGATATGGGCTTGACCAAGAGCTACCATTCCGTGGCGGGCGTGGAGCATCGCCTTTCTTCTTTGCCCATGCGCGTGAAGGCGGAAGTGTACTACCAGTACCTGTGGAACATTCCCGTGGAACGCCTGAAGATGGACGCCAACCCGTTGAGCGCGAGCTTTGGTCAGCGCGTGGTAGGCTCCAGTTTCTCCATGGTCAATGCGGGTTCCGGTTTTGGACGTTTGTGGCCAGACACCCTGGAGAATACGGGAACGGGACGCAACTTCGGTTTGGAATTGACCGCGGAACACTTCTTCACCAAGGGCTTCTACGGCTTGCTCACGGCGAGTTTGTTTGACGCCAAATACCGCGGTTCGGACAACGTGGAGCGCAACACCACCTTCAACGGCCAGTACGCATTCAACTTTATTCTTGCGAAGGAATGGCGCTTGGCCGGCAAACGCGCCTTGCAGTTGAGCGGCAAGTTCACTACCGTAGGCGGACGTTGGTTTGGGCCGGTGGACTTTGATAAATCGGAGGAAAACTTGGAGATCAATTTTGTTTCGGAGACCTTCAACACGGAAAAGTACCGGGCGTACTACCGCACAGATGTCAAGTTCTTGTACAAGTGGAATTTTGTTCGAACCAGCCATCAAATTGGCATCGATATGGCGAACGTCTTGAACAACAGAAACATCCTTACCCTGACTTTTGTACCGGATCATCCGTCCGGCAACCCGGTTCAGGAGGAGTATCAGTTGGGCTTGTTGCCCATTTTCTTCTACCGAATCGACTTTTGATTTTGCGGGAGGCCGCGCGCGGCCCCCAACGCACAAGGGGCTGCCTCGGAACGAGGCAGCCCCTTGTTTTTTTACCACCAGTGGTGGTTTTCTTTTAGTGTGGACGTTGCAACCAGCCCACGGTGGCGGCAGCGAACCGTCGGCCCGCCAAACGGGGCAAAACCGTTCCCAAGCGATTCATGATTCCGGGAATGGCGTAGAACTTGCGTTTTTCCGCTCGTTGGAAGGCGTAGCGAACGGCCGTGGGCGCATCCATCAGCGGCATCAGACCTTGGGATACGAGGTGGGACTTTTCCAATCCCGCTCGGTCAAAGAATGCCGTGCGCGTGGGACCGGGACACACCGCCGTGACGGAGATGTTGCGCGGCTTGAGCTCGGTGGCCAAGGCCTCGGAAAAGGACAATACAAATGCTTTGGAGGCGTAGTAGGCTGCCATGCCCGGGCCGGCCTGGAAGGCCGCTGTGGAGGCAACGTTGATCAAACGCCCGCCGGCTTCCAAGCGATTTACGGCCCAGTGGGACAGGTGCATAAGTGCTTGAATGTTGACTTCCACTAGGTTCCGAAGGACGGCGGGATCCGCTTGGTGCAGTGCGGCGTAGTCGCCAAAACCGGCGTTATTCACCACGCGATCGGGGCTTTTGCCTGCGTTGTGCAAGGCGTCCAATTGGTGTACAAGCGCCGCCAAGGATTCTGGCTGGCCCAAATCTGCGGTGAGCACCACGGGCTGAGCGCCGGACGCCCAGGGTTGAATGCGCTCCAGCGTAGCGGCAGCATCCGCCTCGCGCCGAACCACCAAAACCAACTCCTGTCCGGCTTTCGCCGCCTCAACCGCCCAATCGGCACCAATGCCTCTGGACGCACCCGTAATCAACGTATACCCCATGATGACGAAGGTACGGATCCGATGGTGCATCTTTGCACGCTCATAATTCACGCACGTGAACCTCAATTGTTTGTTGTACCGATTCCTTGCTGCCCTTAAGCCCCAACTGCTGAGCTTTTTGGGACTGACCTTGGTTGGCTTTCCGGCTTTGGCGCAAAACAACGCCGCGAGCCCCTTGGTTCACAAGTTGTCTGCCTCCGGTGTAGCAATTCATACGCTTGCGGTTGGAGGACGGCCGGTAGTGGATGGACTGAGGGATGCATCGGTCTACGCAAGCGGAATACGCGTGGACATCAACACGGAACACCAACCGGGAACCAACGTTTTAGCGCCCGTGCAAACGGTGGGCTGGATTTCCCGGGACGCGGATGCCCTGTACGTTTACATCCGTTGCCAAATCCCCGCGGAAGGACTGCGGGCCAACACCACCCGGCGCGACGAAGCATTTGAGGACGACTTTGTGGGCATAGCTCTGGATCCGTATGCAGACACGCGGAACATGCTGTTTTTGGGTGCGAATGCCTATGGAATCCAGTTGGACTTGCGCAAAAACAATCCGGCAGACTTGAACAACAACTTCGACGTCAGCTACGACCTGCTCTACGATGCGGCAGCGGTGCGGACGGATACCGCGTATTCGGTTGAGCTGCGCATCCCCTTCTCTTCTCTGCCGTTTCCATCGGGTAAAACGCAGGTGTGGAAATTTGCTTTGTTCCGAAATTTATGGGTAGGCGCGCAAAACCACTCGGTCACCAGCTACCCCATTGACCGCAACAACGTGTGCAGCGATTGCCAGTACGACGACGCCCTGTTGATGGACGGTTTGAAACAGCCGCGTAAATTTCAGGTGCTGCCTTATGCTCTGGGCGGATTGGTGGACCCTCCCCTGGCAACGGGTGCGGCGTTGGGCAAGGTGGGCGGTAGCTTTTTAGCGGGATTTGGCTCGGAAACGGTTGTAGAAGGGGCGTACAATCCGGATTTTTCGCAGGTGGAGTCCGACGCCCTCCAAATTGGCGTAAACAGTTCATACGCCTTGTTTTACCCCGAACGACGTCCGTTTTTCAACGAAGGAGCGGACTTGCTGGCGACCCGTGGAAACTTGATTTACTCCCGGACGGTGGCGGACCCCCTGCTGGTCACGAAGGCCGTACACCAGGGGCGGGACATCCGTGCCTACGCCCTGACGGGATACGACCGTTCGTCGCCCTATTTGGTACCGGGCGAGGACAATAGTTACTTAGGAAGGGCCACTGGCAACACATTTGGCATTTTCCGCACCACGAAACCGTTTGAGAAGGCCCAGTTCGTGGGGTTGATGGGTACCCACCGCCGGTACGACGCCGGCGGATCCGGATCGTTGTTGGGCACCGATTTCAACGCCCGGTTGAGCCCAACGGTTCGCCTATTTGGCGAAGGTGCGTTGTCTTTGACGCACGAGCCGAATGCCCCTTGGATCAGTGACCAAGCCGGAATGTTTGGCAACCGCACCAAGGCACTGGACGGTGAACAATTTATGGGCTACTTCGGCACCTTGGAGGTGCAAAAAGTAACCGAGCGCTGGATGTTGCGCGCCATGACGTCGCACGTGGGACGTGATTTTCGCGCAGAGATGGGCTTCCGCCCCAGTGTGGACCGACGTCGGGCCGAAGTGGGGGGCAATATTCGCGCTTTTCCCAACGGCAAGTGGATCAAAAACTACGGGGTGTATTACGAGGTCTTTGGCGAACAAACGATGGGTGGCAAAACCAAGCAAACCGGCTGGATGGCAGACAGTTGGATGCAGTTGGCCGGTTCCATCAATTTGTCATTGGGTCACTACTACCGTTTTATGGAGGAATTCAAAGGTTCCACGTTTCATTGGATGCCCTACACGTGGGGCTCGGTGTCCTATAACCCGCGGCAGTGGCTGATGCTGAGCTACCGCACGGATTTTGGCCAAGGCCTGACGCGCAACGCGGATTTTGTTCGCGCCGGAGACGAGCGAAACGGGGGATTTTCTGCTCAGTTTCAGTTGGCCGGAAAAATTCGCTGGACGCTGGGCATCAACCACGCCCAAATGCGTGAGCGGGACGGCTCTGGTTCGTTGATTTACCGGGGTTATGTGGCGCGATTGGTGGTGCATTGGGGAATATCCAAGGCGTGGTCCTCCCGCGTGGTGGTGCAGTACGACGATTTTGGTCAGGGCTGGACGGTACAACCGCTGGTTCAATACCAACCTTCGCCGTTTACGTTGATCTATACGGGTGCGTCGTTAACGCCCTGGGATCGGTCCGTTTTTGCTAAGGTGCAGTACCAATTTGAGGCGTTCAAGTCCCGGAAATCGCAGAAGTAGATTCCATCCGTTACACCGGGCGGACGTCAATCTTCCAGACGAGCCATTTCCGCCAAACCGCGCGGGTCTTTGATTTGAAAGCGTTTGCCCACGCGGGCGCGAAGGGTACGTCGCGGCCAGGTAAAGAACTTTTCGATTAACGCTTGGCAATCCGATTACCAGTATCCCGCTGGCGGGAGCATTTAAACCGACTGATCTCCGGGTCTCTCCTTTTGGCGTGTTTGGTGCTGCGGCCGTGCATGCGTTTGCGCCACATGCGAAAACTGCTGGGCAGGCTGTGCGCTCGCATGAAGTCCACCACTTCGCCGGGCGTCAAACCAAACTGAAGGCGCAAGGCGTCAAAGGGCGTGCGGTCTTCCCAAGCCATTTGGATGATGCGGTCTTTTTGCAGGACGGTAAAGGAGTTGAAATCAGGAGCCACAGAAGAAAAACACCCCCAACCCCTTTTTGGTTCGCGCTGAATGCGGTTTGCTTAAAAGTACTCCATCCGCCTAATTTCCTTTGCCGAAATCACGTACCGATACCTAGAAAACAAGTCCGAATCAGCCTTTGCGCACGTACTGGGTCAGGATGACAATTTGTTGCCCTTCCACGCGTCCCTCGATGTACTGGGGGTTGTTGGCGTCCAAACGGATATTGCGCACCACGGTGCCCATTTTGGCCGTGAGGGAACTTCCTTTTACGTCCAACGATTTGATCAGCACAACGGTGTCCCCGTGCTCCAGACGGTGGCCGTTGGCGTCCTGATGAAATTCCACCTCTGCGGAACGGGTGTGGTCCCCGGACAATTTAGCGAGCGCGGTATCTGCGTCGTCCAAGTAAAGCATTTCCAATGCGTCAACCGCCCAAGTGTGGTCCTTGAGCCGCTGCAACATCCTCCATGCGGCAATTTTCACGGGCTTGTGCTCGGACCACATGGTGGTGCCCAGGGCCTGCCAGTGCGCCGGATCCAAAGGATCCTTGCGCAGCAACTGCTTGGCGCAGGTTCCGCAAACGGCTACCGAAATCTCTTCTGCAGTGCCCTCCAATTGTTCCAAATTGACGCCTTGTAAAGGTTCGGATGCGGTGCAGAGTTCGCACGCGCTTGCGGCACGCGCTTCCAGTTCGGGGGTAAGGGCCATACTATAGAATATGCTGTTAAAGGTACGGTGGAGTGCCTCCTTATGCTAAGGCAAGCCAATAAGCAAATGCCCCGTAACTAAAAAGGGCCGCCCCCTGCGGGACGGCCCTCCAAAACCCCGAAGGGAACTGTTTTTACTGCAACACCAAACGAATCTGACGCTGCCCTACTTCAGAGGCCACACGAACCGTGTAGACTCCTTTGGCCAAGTGGCGCAAATCCATGGGGAATTCGTTGCGACCAGCCGCGGTTTCCACCGAGCGAGCTACAACAACCTGACCCACCGCGTTGATGATTTCCATACGGCCCTGGAAGGCTTCGTTGCCTTCCAAAACGATGGCTACCTGACCGTTGGACGGGTTCGGGAACGCATAAACGTTTTGGCCCAACGTGTTCTCGTCCAAACCGATGGTGCTGTTCACCGTGAACGTTGCAGAATCCACCGTCAAACACGTGCTGTCCAACACCACCAAGATTACCGACTTGGGTCCGCCAGGAGCCGGGAAGGTATGCGTAGCGGTCGTACCGGTGGCAACAATACCGCCGGGGAAGTACCATGCATAAACATCACCGTTCGATCCAGCAGCGCTGAAGTTGAACGTGCCGGGAGTGGTTTGCGTAGAGCTGTATACTGCGTTGGCAACGTCTGGGTTGTACACAAAAGACACCGGCTTACGGATGGGCGAACAGGCTGCAGAGGTCACGTTGAACTGCATGTTCGGACGGTTGGATTGGGCCGATGAAATCGTCACCGCTCCTGGCGTACAACCGCCCGCAGTAGCCAAATCCGAATAACCGTCAAACGCAGAAGCAAAAGTAGTCGTGTGGTACAATACCGACGTATTGGAAGTGTAGCTGGCGTTGTTAAAACAAACTTCAACCACAACGTTGTCCGAACCGTTCCACAAGAAAGGCGTGGTGAACGTGTGCACGTTCCAACCGGCCGTGGCGGTATACGCGGAATTCGTGTAGACCGTGGTGAAACCAGTATTGGGAAGGTAAGCCGTCATTGCGGATACCGAAGTTCCTCCCATCTTGATGGTGAAGTCCGTCATAGCTTGTGCCGCCGGCACGGAGACGTTAAACGAAACTGAGTTTACGTTGCCCGGGTTGGCACCCGCTGCAGCCATTTCAGACGCCAACACCAAATACTGCACACGGCCGTCCATGTAGAAGGTCTTGTACGGAGTGATCAATGTTGAGGCAGAAACAGTTGTACCCGCACCCACCGACGCCAATGCTTGAACTGATGCAAACTCAACGTAGTAGGTGTTCTGCGTTGTGGGAAGCTTAGCAGAATTACCCGTAGCCAGTAATGTACCGCCTGCAATGGTGTCGTACCAACCGTAGGTTGTGCCTGGGTAACCAATAGCCGAGAGCACAATAGAATCCTGACCTTGACAAATAGTATCCGGAATTGCGCTCACCAAAGGCTCAAACGGAATAAAGTTCACGCCATTTTTCACCACCGTGTCATTGCTGGCGCGGCCGTCGTTCAGTAGATTGGTGTAGCCTTTGAAATTGAAGACCCCACCGTTGTACGTATTGATGGTTCCCACGGTAATGGTGTCCACGCCCAAGGAAGGAATGTTCACCGTGGCGGTGGTGTTTACTACTTGGGGAGCTCCGCCGGCAACGTTCTGCACCGTTACGTTTACGGGCAAGGAAGTGATGGCGTTTAATCCCAAGTTTTCCACACGCACACTGACGTTCGTGGTTGCGCTTCCGCAGCCGCCGTTGACCCCAAAAAACTCAATCAATTTGGCGTCGTTCACCACGGGGGTGAACTCATCGGCTCCCAAGTCCGGAGCTGTTGAACCGGCTGCCGGACGAACCTGGCCGTCGATATCTGTATTTACGCCCAAGCCATTTACGCCCAAATCATTGGGGAATGCACCGATGATGTGAAAATCATTGGTTGCTTGGAAGAGTACGTTACCCGCCACTGAATTGGTATTCAAGCCAGGAGCTGCCGCTTGCCAAGCTGCAAGCGTGGCACGGGCCGCGCCGTAGTAGGCCAAACCA
>Ga0208682_1000384_pt1 | contig 13560 bp, 10 predicted proteins | sample Colrivmeta156802_FD_187687 | JGI IMG/M metagenome (GOLD analysis project Ga0208682, IMG submission 187687) | Estuarine microbial communities from the Columbia River estuary - metaG 1568-02 (SPAdes) (version 2) | ecosystem: Environmental > Aquatic > Marine > Intertidal zone > Estuary | place...
ATTATTGATTTTATACTCATAAGCACGCACTTCTGGATTTTGAAGTATTGACAAACTAATTAAGTCGGCAATACCACTTTCGATAGAAATTTGCTTACTGTTTAGCGTATCAGGTATCATCGTAGGACTTAACTGTAAGGCACTATCCTGATTATCCCATAAATAATAGGATAGTTCTATACCAGCGTTGGTAAATAGTAAATCAGCGTCGTTTTCTAATATTTTTAATTGCTGTAATTGTGTAAGTGCTTCAAGTGTATCTAGTGAAGCTCTTTCTCCGTTGTTAAAAGCAATTTTTGTGATATTAAACCTATTACTTGAAGTGACTACATATTGGTTGTATAGTTTAAGAAGTTGGTATTGAGCAGCCCATTTCCAATATTGTAAACTAGCATCTAATAAGAGGTTGTTGACAATTGATTGTTTTTCTTGCTCGCTGGCTAGGATTAAATTTTTTGCTTGTAAAACAGCTGCTCTGCGCCTGTCAATCACTAAGTTTTTTATCACCGGTACGCTAATACCAAAGTAACTACTCTGTCCTTTAGATACCTCACTATTTAAAAATTGTCCTCTATTGCTTTCAATCCCTGTGCTAATATCTATACCAGCCCAAGTAGGAATTTTTAATTCCGTATTTTGATAATTGAAATAATTTTTGCCATCAAAGGTTTTCATATCGGATTGAAACCCGATAGTAGGATCAAAGTTTGACCGAGCAATCATAGCATCGGCGCTTGCCTTATCAACAACAATCTTTGCTTGCTTACTTAGGGGATGGTTTTTTTTAACCTGATCTATAAACTCGTTATATGTAAGCTGTTGACCAAATCCCTTTGTGCATATCAATAGGAGCAGTAATATTTGCTTTAGGTACCTCATTTTTTCGTCGTTTCAACTTTTGCTTGATAATATTCTGGTGGAAATCCGTTTATGTTTCTCCAAAGTTCATAACCAATGCTAACATCATTTAAGAGTGCTATGCCATTGGCACCACCACCAAATTTCAATTGTTTAGGCCAAGGTGTGTCAGAATAATCTTCCGAAACTAAAACCCTAAACTTTCCATTTTCGCTGATACCATTTTCGATTACAGTGATAACCCCACCAAAAGTACCATATGAACTATTGGGCCATCCGCTAAATACGATGGCAGGGAAGCCATCAAAAATAAACCGCACTTTTTGTCCTTTGCTAATTAGGGGTAGATCCATAGGTTCTACAAATAGCTCTACGGCGTATTTAATGTCTTTGGGAACAATTTCTACAATCATCTCACCTTCTTTAACGTATTCACCAATACCCGCTTTTTTTGCTTTTGTAATTTGTCCAGTTTGAGGTGCAATGATGTAGTAGAGTTTGTTTCTCACATCATAATTAGCGTAGTTATTTTCAAGTTTAGCTAAATCACCCATACCAACCGCCTGGTCTGCACTTGCTGTGAATTTATCGCCATTTACTTTCGCTATTTTATCATTGTAGTCTTGTAAAATACTGCTTTGTTCAAATAATAATGCTAGTGTTTCTTGTTTTGATTGTGCATACTTATTTTCTGCTGCTGTTTTTTTGGCAGAAGCGTTTTGGTAATTTACTTTTCTTCTTTCAAAATCCACTAATGAAATGACACCACTATCCAACATATTTTTAGCAGCATCGATTTGTCTTTTAGTAACCTGTAATTCGTTGATTTGCGCAACCAATTCCATACTATCTGAAATTAGTTTAAACTGTAGTTGCTGTTGTTTGATTTTAAGCTGGTCTAGTTTAATAAGTTGAAGTTCTCCTAATGCCCGCTCTTGTTTACTTGCCATTTCACCTTTTCTGGTATACCCTTCAATGGCTGCAGCTTTGGCTTGAATTTGAGCCCTCGTTTTTTCTAATAACTGAGGATCTAAATATTCTACCTTTACCTCGCTTAGTTGCATGATGGTATCACCTGCTTTAATGGCATCCCCTTCTCTTACCCACCATTTTACTACTTTACCAGCAATAATGGTATTCACTTCTTGTCTTCTTTGCTCTTGTTTTAATGTGGTGATACTGCCTTTAGCCCTAATGTTTTGTGTCCACGGTAAAAACAAAATAACAACCATGACAATTAGCAGAATAACAAATACCCTCGTTATTCTATTTTCTTTCTCTATTTGATAAATATTGTTATACGCTTTCATTCTTATTTATTTTTACTTTGAAATGAAATAATAGATCCATTTTCTAGATAAATAATTTTATCAAAAATTTCTTGATGTGCATTATTTCCAGCAGTAACAAGCATTGTCACATTTTCTAATTTCGCCATCATTTCTTTTACCGATTCAATGGTACTATCTTCTAATCCATCAAAAGGATTTTCTAATAGTAATAATGTTTTTCTACAAAATAGCGCCCTGGCTAAGAGTACCCCTTGCTTGATTTTTTCTGGAAGCTTTTTGCCTGCTGGATCAATATCGGTGTCAAAACCTATTTCTAGTTCACCAATAAATGATTCCAGCCCTGTAGATTTTGTAAGTTGATACAACTCTTCATTGCTGATATTTTTGTCTCCCATCGTGATATTATCTCGTATGGTGCCCTGAAAAATATCCTGTTGACTGATAAGTACGCCCGTACTAGACCTTAGAGAATCAATGGAATAACTACCCAAGGCTATATTATTAATTCTTATAGCGCCATCAAAATTTGTGTAGGTTCCGGTTAGTAAGCGCAATAAGGTTGATTTTCCTGATCCTGAATTACCAACAATCAATACCTTTTCTCCAGGTTGTATCTCTAAATTAATTTCAGATAATACATTTTTACCGTTTGGATAATGAAATGAAACATTTTTGAAATCAATGCTCATCCCATTTGATTCAGCAATTATTTCAGAGCCAGCACTTTCTAGTTCGGCACTTTTAATTTTATCTAGTTTTTCAATCGCTGTTAATGTATCGTATGCCTTATCTAAAGTTTGTATTAATTTTTCTACAGAGCTAATAACGGCTAGAATTACAATATCAGCAGCGATAAATTGACCAATGTTGATTTGCTGATTGAGTAGTAAGTAAACGCCAACAATTAACATGGCTGCTGTAATAATAATTTTGAAAACTACAAGACTCCAAAACTGCGTTAATAAAATCTTGAAATAGCTTGTACGTGCAATTAAATAGTTGCTAACTAAATCATCTGTTTTATCAATGTGTAAAGATGTTTTCTTAGCATATTTAAAGGTTTTTACAACCCTTGCTAATTCTTGTAGCCATGCCGCTGTTTTGTATTTATAATCGCTGGCTAATAAACTTTTGGTAAAACCTTTGGGCAATGTTGTCGCTAAAATGATGTATAGGAGTAATACCAAAACAATACCAAATGCAATAAAAACGGGATGGTAAAGCGAAAGTAAAATAATGCCAAATAAAATTTGAATAAAAGCGGCTGGAATTTCTAATAAAATTTTCTCAATACCTTTTTGAAGATTGATAGTATCAAAAAATCGATTGACTAGCTCGGGTAAATAATAATTATCTAACTTTTCAATATTCAAATGCGGTATTTTGTGCGCAAAGCTCAAAGCGTCTCTGGTATAAATTTTTTGCTTAATTTTTTCAATAATCTGAAGTTGTCTGATTTGAAAAAGGCCATTTAAAAAAACGCCTAATACAACCACAGCAATGAGCACCACAATCGAAGTGGACAGCGCACCTGCCATTACAAATCCAATTATACTTTGTATGCCAAGGGGCGTAACAAGCTGAACTAGTCCTGCAAGTATGGCATAAATATAAATTGCTGACACTTCTTTTTTGTCAAGCTGTAAAATGGCCACTAATTTTCTAGCAGCTACAATCGGTGTAATTTTTTTATAAGTCATCATATTTATATAAAGGGTCTATTTCTGAACATGCTTCCATTTCAAATACGGGCTTGATAATACCATCTTTTAAACCGTATACCCAACCATGAAGGTGTGGCATTTGTTCATTTTGCCAAGCTTTTTGTATAATAGAAGTTTTGGATAATTGTAAAACCTGTTCTTGTACATTTAATTCTACCAGACGGTCAAACTTGTGCTCTTCATTTGTATGTGTATCAAGTTCAGTTTTATGAAACCTGTAAACATCTTTAATATTTTTAAGCCACATGTTTAATATTTTATTGTAACTGTGGTTTGACATAGCAGCTTTAACACCACCACAACCGTAATGCCCACATACAATTACATGTTTTACCTTTAAATACGTAACCGCATAGTCTAGTACACTTAATAAATTAACATCGGTATGTACCACCATGTTTGCAATATTTCTGTGTACAAAAATTTCGCCGGGCTGCGTATTTGTGATTTCATTGGCTGGAACACGGCTATCGCTGCATCCAATCCATAAAAAATCTGGGGTTTGTATTTCAGAAAGCCTTGAAAAAAAACCAGGATCATCAAGTTTACGTTCCTCTGCCCAAGCCTTATTTTCTAAAAGTAATTTTTCGTATATTTTCATTTCTTTGTATAATTTATGAGCAAATGGTTGGGATTGTATTCATGTAAACTAAACGATATAGAAATATTTTTTAGATGTACGTGACATAAAAAATCATTTATTTCATCAATGACATCTTTGTCAATAAAATCGGCTTTTTTAACATCAATTAATACATAAGAATTATTGGGCAGCGACTCTAATTTTTGTTTAATAATAGCTTTATTTAAAAACGTAATATCTTTTCTAAATCTGATGAGGTATTGATTGTTATCTTGTATCATTAAAATCGCAGATTTAAAATTACCACGAATAATGAAAATCACACTCACAATAATTCCAATTGTAATACCTAATAGGAGATTGCTAAATAAAATGGCAACAATAGTAACGCAAAAAGGGATAAACTGATTGAAACCCTTTTTAAACATCTCTGTAAACAAACTTATTCTTGAAATCTTATAGCCCGTTACAATAAGTATTGCTGCGATAGCACTTAAAGGTATTTTATTGAGTAAAAAAGGAATGAATGCTGCGCATACTAATATGAGCACTCCATGAAATATAGTAGCCTGTTTAGTTTTACCTCCAGCATTAACATTGGCTGAGCTTCTAACAATTACCGAAGTAATTGGGAGGCCACCAATTAAACCTGAAAGTATATTTCCAATTCCTTGCGCTTTTAATTCTTGATTAGATGGGGTTACTCTTTTTAAGGCATCCAATTTGTCGACAGCCTCAATACCCAAAAGCGTTTCAAGTGAGGCAATCACTGCTAGCATAAATCCGGCTAACCATACTTGTTGATTACCAATTTCATGAAAGTTGGGAAAAGTAAAAAATGATAAAAATTCCTCCATATTATTAGCAACCGGTAACGATACCAAGTGTTTTTGTTCAAGTGGTATCATGTCTAATAGCGGAGCACCATAGGTGTTAAGCGCAACTGCTAAAAGAACAACAACGAGTGGCCCTGGCACATAATATACCCATTTGCTACTTTTGTAATTGAATTGCTCCCAAAATATTAATAGCATTAGTGACACGAGACCAATGAGCACTGACATGGGTGTCAAAAACTCTATAGCTGTTAAAATAGTAGTGATGGTGTTGTTGTGATCGTCTTGTAAAAATGATTCATCTCCTTCAAAATCTGCATCATAGCCAAGTAAGTGCGGAATTTGTTTCATCATTAAAATAATTCCAATGGCAGCAACCATTCCTTTGATTACAGCATTGGGTATATAGTCGCCTACAATACCGCCTTTTAAAAAAGCAAATAAAATTTGAAAAGCGCCGGCAATTAAAACTGCCAACAAAAAAGTTTCAAAACTTCCTAATTTAATAAGCATGGCAGACACCACAAATGTTAAGCTGGCCGCGGGCCCAGATACGCTTAACTGTGAACCACTTAATTGTCCAACGACAATGCCTCCAATAATGCCTGCAATAATACCTGAAAAAATTGGCGTACCAGATGCTAACGCAATGCCAACACAAAGTGGCAGCGCTACAAGTAGTACTACAATGGATGCAGAAATGTTGTCACCCAAGTGTGCGTATAATTTTTTCATTTATTGTATTTGATAAAACCCAAATTAATCTAGTTGAACTAGTATATATGCTGTTGTGCTTATACAAATAATTTGTTGGGAGGCGGGACGGGTACATCACTCGTATGGTGAATAGGTATGATCGCCTGAAATGCAGCATATGAAGTTGGTAAACCACTATGCATGCTAAGGTCGTAATGAACTATTTGGTCTTGGTTGTCAACATAGGAGTCGTTGCATTTGCTCAATTCTTTAATGCTTGAGCCAGAACAGTTGATTTCTTCATTTAGTTGATTGTCAAATAGCATTTCACCAATTTCACGAACGGGTAACACCTGTATTAGGAGTACTCCCATTAAAATGATATTTATTAAGTTTCGCTTCATGATGATCTACAAATATAACACCCGGGTATTACAACAATTGGCGTGTTAAATAGTTTAACATGTTTATAGGCTTTATTTGACAACGTATTGACAATCAATCTTTTATTTAAATGTTTAACCCGCCGCAGGCGCTAATGACCTGACCGGTAACATAGGAACTCATATCACTCGCCAAAAAGAGTGTAGTGTTGGCGATTTCTTCTGCTTTTCCAAACCTGCCTAATGGTATTTTGCTTAAAAAAGCGGTAGCTGCTTCTCCTTCTTTTAAATAATGGGTCATATCGGTTTCAACAAAACCTGGAGCAATGGCATTGCACCTAATATTTCTACTTCCAAGTTCTAGGGCCACAGATTTGGTAAACCCAATAATACCCGCTTTACTAGCGGCATAACTGCTTTGGCCTGCGTTACCTCTAATACCTATAATTGAACTCATGTTGACGATGCTACCAGACTTCGCTTTCATCATGGGTCTAATAACCTGCTTGGTCATGTTAAAAACACTCTTTAAGTTGGTGTCCATCACTTCATCCCACTGATCTGCGTTCATGCGAAGCAGTAAATTATCTTTTGAAATACCTGCATTGTTCACGCAAATATCTACCGTACCAAATGTTGCAACTACATCATTTACAAAGGCTTCGCACTCCTCAAAAATGCCCGCATTGCTCTGGTATGCCTTTGCCTTAACCCCTAGTGCTTCGATTTGAGCTACCAGCGCTGCAGCCTTTTCGGCACTTCCACTACTTACGTAGGTGAATGCGATATGGCTTCCTTGTTCTGCTAATTTTAATGCGATGGCCGCACCAATTCCACGAGCTGCTCCTGTTACGATTGAGACTTTTCCTGCGAGTAATTTCATATCCAGTAATTATAGATATGTAAAACGAATTTTAGCTATGCATATTGTTGTAAAAGCAACAATAATTCATCGATGTACCTGCGGTCGTTGCTGAGTCTTGGCACTTTATGTTGCCCCCCAAGTTTTCCTTTGTTTTTGAGCCATGCATGAAACAATCCCTCCGGAAGGGCGGTGACTTTTGGAAGCCCAAGTGCGATGTCTTTATAGCGTTTAGCTTCATAGTCGCTATTCACTAGTTTTAAGTTTTGGTCCAGCGCTATTGTAAAGGCGCTTAGGTTTTCCGGCATATTTTCAAATTCGATGAGCCATTCGTGTGCGCCTTGGTTTTGATCCCCAAAATAAATGGGTGCCGCCGTATAATCTTTAACCACAAGTCCGGTGCTTGCTGCTGCTGCTGCAATGGCTTTGTCCGTATTATCTACCATCACTTCTTCGCCAAAAGCATTGATAAACTGTTTGAGTCTGCCTGTTACTACAATTCGGAAAGGCGAAAGACTTGTGAATTTAATGGTGTCTCCTACTAAATAGCGCCATAGGCCACCATTGGTGCTAATGACAAGTGCATAATTTTTATCAAGCTCCACTTTACTTAGTCCAATAGTGCGCGGTTTTTCTTTTCCGTATTCTTCGGTGGGCATGAACTCGTAAAAAATACCATGGTCTAAAAACAAAAGCATGCCTTCTACACTTGGGTCGTCTTGCGCAGCAAAAAAGCCTTCGGAGGCGTTATACATTTCTAAGTAATGACACCCGGGGCCAATTAATTTTTGAAATTGCTCTTTGTAGGGCGTAAAAGAAACACCACCATGAATGTATAGTTCTAAACTTGGCCACACTTCTTTTAAAGTTTGCTTGCCTGTAATTTCTAAAATTCTTTTAATGAGTAAAAGTGTCCAAGTAGGAACCCCAGATATTGAAGTAACATTTTCAAGAATGGTAGATTGTGCTAATTGTTCAATTTTTGATTCCCATTCATCCATGAGTGCAATCGATAATTCTGGTGTTCGAATCCAGTTGGCCCACATGGGTGTATTTTGAAGTAGTACGGCGCTTAAATCGCCCACACTCATGTCGTCGTTGATCTTACTTATTTGATGACTTCCACCAATTACGAGTCCCTTACCAGTTAGTAAATCACTATCATTATTAAATTTATAATAGAGCGCTAATACATCTTTTGCTGCTTGGTAATGACAATCTTCTAAACTTTCTTCGGTGATTGGAATGAATTTGCTTTTGTCTGAAGTGGTGCCGCTACTTTTTGCAAACCAATTTACAGGTGTGTTCCACAGCACTTGCTCTTCTCCTTCAAAAAGCCTATCAATAAAGGGTTTCAGGTCTTCGTATTCACTAATAGGAACGGCTTCTTTAAATTTTCGAATATTAAAAATTTCGTTGAAACCATATTTTCTACCAAAGGCAGTGTACTGTCCATGCGTTACTAAATCTTGTAACACTTCTCTTTGCGTTGCTACAGGATTTGTAATCCATCTTTCAATATGCGCAATTCTTAAAAGGGCAAGTCGTGATATGGCAGGACTTAAAAATTTCATGTGAATTAAAGCTTAGCTTCTTTTCCCATTTCAATAATCCAATCTTTTCTGCGAAGCGTAAAATTGGTTCCTAAATATAAACGTCGTACGTCTTCATCTTCTGCTAACTCTTCGGCAGTTCCGTGCTTAAATATTTTTCCTTCAATTAAAAGGTAGGCCCTATCACAAATCGATAAGGTTTCATTTACATTATGGTCTGTAATTAAAATCCCAATATTTTTTGTTTTTAATTTAGCGACTACGGTTTGAATATCTTCTACTGCAATTGGATCAACGCCTGCAAATGGTTCATCTAATAAAATAAATTTTGGGTCTACGGCTAATGCTCTCGCGATTTCTGTTCTTCGTCTTTCGCCACCACTTAAACTATCGCCATTATTTTTTCGAACCAGTTGTAAATTAAATTCATCCAGTAAAGATTCTAATTTTAATAATCTTTCTTCTTTAGAAAGATTCGTCATTTCTAGCACCGCTAAAATATTATCTTCTACACTGAGGCTTCTAAAAACGCTTGCTTCTTGAGGTAAATAGCCAATACCCATTTGTGCTCTTTTGTACATGGGTAGCTTGGTAATGTCTTCTTCATTTAAAAACACAGTGCCTTCGTCCGGTTTAATAAGACCCACCACCATATAAAAAGTAGTTGTTTTACCAGCACCATTGGGCCCAAGTAAACCTACAATTTCACCCTGTTTTACGGTTACGCTTACGTTGTTTACAACGGTTCTGCCCTTGTAACTTTTTTGGAGCGCACTTGTATGTATGATTCCGTTCAAAATAGTTGCTTTCTACAAAAATAGGGCTTATAAGACTCTTCTGTATCAGGTTTTGAAGCCCTAGGCCCTTTTTATAAAGCCAAATTGGCTGTATATTGCAACAATTTTAATATTTGCCCCCCCATAAAGCAGCAATCATGAAAGTAACGGATCATTTACAGCAGGCAAAAGACACCCTTATTTCTTTTGAAGTCTTACCTCCATTAAAAGGTAAAACCATCAATACTTTATATGAGCATTTAGACCCTTTAATGGAGTTTAAGCCTTCTTGGATTAATGTGACCTACCACCGGAGTGAAACCATGTTTAAGAAAAAGGTGGATGGCACTTTTGAAAAAGTAGAAGTGCGTAAGCGCCCTGGTACTGTGGGTATTTGTGCGGCTATTATGAACCACTATCAAGTAGACGCTATTCCGCATATTATTTGTGGTGGTTTTACAAAAAGAGAAACGGAAGATGCACTGATTGACCTAGACTTTTTAGGTATAGACAATGCACTTGTGTTAAGAGGAGACGCTGCTAAAAATGAATCATCATTTGAACCTGAAAAAGATGGCAATCATTTTGCCATTGACTTAATCAAGCAGGTAAATAATATGAACAATGGGATTTATTTGGATGAAGATATTAAAAACGGCGGCCAAACAAAATTTTGTGTAGGTGTTGCCGGTTATCCAGAAAAACATTTTGAAGCACCTAATTTAGAAATTGATTTAAAGCATTTAAAAAACAAAGTGGATGAAGGCGCAGGCTACATCATGACACAAATGTTTTTTGACAATCAAAAATTTTATGATTTCGTGAAAGCCTGTAGGGACATGGGTATTACCGTTCCTATCATACCAGGACTTAAACCTATTACCAATAAAAAACAACTTTCTGTTTTACCACGAATATTTCATGTAGATATTCCAACAGAACTGTCTAATGCGATTAATAAATGTAAAACAGATGCCGATTGTGAGCAAGTAGGAACTGAATGGTTGATACAACAAAGCAAGGAGCTTAAGGCATTTGGCGTACCTGTACTACACTATTACACACTCGGAAAACCTAAAGTAATTTATAACGCCGTTAAAGAATTGGTGTAATTATTTGGTAGTTGGTTTTTTACTTTTAACCTGAATAATATCGTCAAACTGTTCGATCGTTAATTGCTTGGCAATAATACGCTTGTCTTTGTCTAACAAATAAACGGTAGGTGTTTTATAGATATCATAAAGCTGTCTGTAATTGGCCCTACCTGCTTTTTCATCCGCTTCTTTTGCAGCTTTTGTTTGATAGGCGTGGATCCAGTTTTTTAAGTTTTTTTCTACTACAAATTTTTTCCAAGCGGCTTGTTCGGCGTCGTAAATATTTACACCAATCATGGTCATGCCTACTGCTTTCCATTTGGCTCTGTAAAAAGAATCTAGTCTTGGTAGTTCTTCTTTACAATGCCCACAATTGGGATCATAAAAGACCACCATGGTATAGGTAGCGGGTAGATTATAGAGTGAAACTGCTTTACCTAAAGAATCCACCAAATCCAGTGCTGGTGCGGGCAATCCGAGTTGATTGGCCATTAAGCTATAGGCTCTTTCTGTTACTGTTTTTCGAGACGCTGGATTTAAAATAACGGTATCACCTTTGGCGTAAAAGTTTTCAAACAAATACACAAACACTTTGTCTTGACCCATAAATTCGGGGGCCATGTATTTATTGGTGAACTTGGTAAGCAGGTACGGATAAATTTCTTTTCCTGTTTTTGCCATCAGCAACATGTACTTCACTTCTTCAATAAGAGAGTCTGGTTCAGCAGAAACATAGTACTTAAAATATTCGTCTAATTTGGCTTCAAAAAAGGGCGTTCGTAAAAGTCTGTCATCATTAAAAAGTACGTCATCCCAAAAATGATTTTTTACAAAACGGTACGGTGCCAATGAATCTGGCTTTCCGTTAACGATAGGCACAGCAGGGGCTACAGGGCGTTTCATGGCACTAAAAAGCATGGCTAATAATGAACCTGGATATTTTTTTACAATATCGTTTCGGTAGCCTTCTACGAGTTTATCTACCCTGCCATATTCATCTGCTAAGCGTGTAGAATCGGCTTTGGTTTTAGCTGCATTAAATTCGTTTCTGATGTTTTGTAACTGTTGCCCTTTTTCTGAAGAAAAACTTATATAGGCTTTAAATAAATCGTTGTCTTGTGAACCGGTAATGGTTGCTTTTTCTTTAATGGTGGTATCACCTTCTATATTAAAATGTTGGACATCGTCCATTAAAAATTCGAACTGCTTGGTAATTTGCGGCGTCACTACAAAGTAAACCCCACTGGTTAATTTAGTATCTCCTTTAAATACGCCTTGTCCGTTGGCGTCTAACATAGTAGAGTCTACGAGCACTAAACTTTTTCCATAATAACTGCCTATGTATACTTTACAATTGGTGAGTGGCTTTAACTTGATAGAAATGCGTCTTCCAGTAGGTTTGGTTTGTGCGTCAATGGAACTGCTCAAACAAAGCATTGTAATTACGGCTAAACAAGATTTTGCTAAAAAATTCTTCATACTATTAAATTCTATGCAAATTTAGGTATTTAGATCATGCAGCCTCTCAAAGCGTCTTATATTTGCATGCAGTGAGAAAACAAAAGAAACAACCCATTTTAGAACAGGTACTGGTAGAAAATTATGCTGCCGAGGGTAAGGCGTTGGCCCGTGTAGATGGCAAAGTGGTATTTATTGAAGGCGCTGTGCCTGGTGATGTTGTTGACGTACAACTCAAAAAAAATAAAACCGACTGGGCCGAGGGGTTTGTGGTGGCATACAGGTCCTATTCTGAAGACCGGGTGCAACCATTTTGTGCGCATTTTGGTATTTGTGGAGGCTGTCAGTGGCAGATGCTTCCTTATGCAAAACAACTCGTGTATAAACAACAGCAAGTAGCAGATAATTTAACCAGAATTGGACGCGTTAACTTGCCGGCTATTAACCCCATTATTGGGGCAAGTCAAACGGAGTTGTACCGTAATAAAATGGAATATACGTTTGCTACAAAAAAATATATTCCTTCCGAAGAATTTAGAGCTTTAAAAGCCGCAGGTGCCGATTTTTCAAATCAACCTGGCGCTGCTGGTTTTCATGTCCGCGGATTTTTTGATAAAGTTGTCGAGATAGATACTTGTCATTTGCAGGAAGAGCCAACCAACTTCATTCGTAAAATGGTAGCACAGTATGCGCTTGATCATGATCTTCCATACTACGATGTAAAACAGCATACGGGATGGTTGCGTAACATGTTTGTGCGCAACACCACAACCGGTGAACTCATGATTAATGTTGTCTTTGGTTACGAAGACGAGCCACATCGTCTTGCATTACTAGACCAACTACTAGCGGCGTTTCCATCGATTACAACATTACTGTATACCATCAATCCAAAAAGAAATGATAGTTTGTATGACCTGGATCCAAAAATATATTTTGGAAATGGAAGTATCACCGAAAAACTAGAAAAATTTTCGTTTAAAATTAGTCCTAAATCTTTTTTTCAAACCAATACCAAGCAGGCCGAAAAACTCTATCAAGTAACGCGTGAATTTGCAGCGTTAGACGGTTCGCAAGTGGTGTATGATTTGTATTGTGGTACCGGAAGTATTGGTATTTTTTTAAGCGAAGGCGCTAAAAAAGTAGTGGGCGTAGAAGTAGTTGCTGATGCCATCGAAGACGCAAAAATTAACGCTGCACTCAACCATTTAAACCACACTGCATTTTTTGCTGGTGACGTTATTGATATTGTAGATGACGCTTTTTTTGCTACGCATGGTAAGCCAGACGTGGTTATCACAGATCCACCAAGAGCGGGTATGCATGATAAGCTCGTAAAAAAATTATTAGAAATAGCCGCGCCAACTATTGTTTATGTGAGCTGTAATCCTGCTACACAGGCTAGAGATTTAGCGCTCCTTGATGAAAAATATGAGGTTACAAAA
>Ga0208682_1000388_pt1 | contig 13531 bp, 9 predicted proteins | sample Colrivmeta156802_FD_187687 | JGI IMG/M metagenome (GOLD analysis project Ga0208682, IMG submission 187687) | Estuarine microbial communities from the Columbia River estuary - metaG 1568-02 (SPAdes) (version 2) | ecosystem: Environmental > Aquatic > Marine > Intertidal zone > Estuary | place: USA...
AGGCCGTCGTGGTGCTTGGTGGTGATCACGCAGTACTTGGCGCCGCTTTCTTTGATGAGCTGTGCCCATGCTATGGGGTTGTAGTTTTCGGCGGCAAAGCCCTTCATCTGGCTCATGTACTGTTTGTAGGGCACAGTTCTGTTGTGAAAGGCCCAACTCTCCGAGGTTCCATCGACGGCATACATACCCCAATGAATGAAAATTCCCAATTTGGCGTCGGCAAACCATGCGGTTTGTTGAGAGAAAACTAAAGTCGGAAGAATAAAGGCGAAAATGAATGCAAACTTCATCTTTCAAAGTAACAAAAACGCCTTGAACTTGCCAAAATTTAAACAATTGTTTAATTTTTTCAAGGTTCTTAAACAATTGTTTAAAAAGAGTGTTTAACTTTGCAGCGCCTTTGCGCAAAACAACCCATGAAAAGAGATCAAAGTACAGAAGAAAAAATAAAGGCGGCAGCCAAAAAAGTCTTCATGACCAAAGGATTCGATGGCTGTTCGGTTCGCGATATCGCCAAAGAAGTAGGCAGCAATGTAGCGCTGCTCAATTACTACTTTCGCTCCAAAGAAAAACTCTTCGAACTCATCTTTGAAGGTGCCATGAGCGACTTTCTGCAATCCATGATGGCCGTATTTAGTTCGGATTTAACCTTGAGAGAAAAATTAGAACTGATCATCGATCAAGAATTTGATTTTTTTATGGAGCATCCTGAACTACCCATGTTCATATTACATTCCATACAGCAAAAAAATGTTAAAATCCCTATGCCCAGGGAGGTTGTTCACTCTATTGCCAATACGGGCATTTTCGAACAATTTGAAGAAGCTAAAAAGAATGGAGAGGTGAGGGAGATCTCTCTAAGAAACACCATCATCCTGATGATGTCCAATATGCACTATCCCTTTATGTCAAAAAACTTACACAAAGAGTTGCACCAAATCGACGATACACAACTCAAAAATGATTTGCTGATCCACAAAACTTACGTCAAAGAAATGATCATCAATTATCTATTTATATCAAACCCAAAAGCATGAAAATGAAAAACCTGTTCTCCGGTGGTCTGCTGAGCCTTCTTTTTGGCTTGTCGGCCCATTCCCAATCTTATGATTTGGCCGCTTGTTTGCGCGCTGCAGAAACTGCAAATGCACAAATCAGAAGCGCCCAACTCGATGTGGCCATCAATGAAAGCCAGCGGTCTGCGTATCTCTCCTCGCGTTTGCCGTCCTTGAATTTTTCTGGCGACTACCGTTACAACGCCGTTATTCCTGGTCAGGTAGTTCCTGCGCAGTTTTTCGGTGGCCCTGCCGGGACTTTTGCCGAAGTGAAGTTCGGAGTTCCAATTGTTTTGAGCAATACCGTTCAGCTCAATCAAATTTTGTTCAACTCGCAAGTCAATTATGGTTTGGCTGCTTTGCGCATCAACAGCGAAATCGTCAAGATCCAAAGGGACATGACCATTCAAGATGTCAAATACCAAGTAGCCAATACATTCTTTATTTTGCAAGGTCTTTATCAGCAGCTTCAATTTATAGATAGCAATATTTCTTATGCCAATCGGATTCTCAAGAACATGGATTTGATGGTGGGTCAAGGGATGCTCGTTCAGACAGAAGCCGATAAAATTCGCATCAATCGCTTGAATTTAGAAAATACTCAAGCCAATTTGCTTGCCACACAAAGCCAGCTCGAAGACCTGCTCAAAATCCTGATAGGTGCCGATCCTAAATCCAAAATCAGCTTGCAAACGGATCAAATGGTTCAAAAATCGATTTTAGTGGATCAAAACGCAAGCAATTTATTTGCGCTTCAATTGCTCGAACAACAAAAACTCATGACCCAAGAAGAAGCCAAAGGTATCAAGATGGGGTATTTGCCGAATGTCAACTTTTATGGAATTTATCAATATAACGTCAATATGAACCCTGAAACGGATTTCAGAACAGCAATTGATGGTGCTTTTGTTGGTTTGCGCGTCGATTGGAATCTTTTTGACGGACTTGACAAACACCACAAAGCTGCCGTGAATGCACTCAAGCAAGAACAACTCGAGGCCAAAACAGCACTCGTTCAACAACAGTTGCAATTGCAAATCGATCAAAACAAACGCCTTATTGACGTAAAGGCAAATGCGCTCGAAATCTCCAAAGAGCAACTTAAACTCGCTGAGGCCGTGCACCAACATGCGAGCCTTAAATTCTCTGAAGGCCTCATCGGAACCAATGACCTAATTCAAGCGCAAACTGCTCTTGAGCAAGCCCAGACTGGTGTGGTGGCCGCCTATGTCGCTTTGCGTCAGGCAGAACTCGACTACTTAAAATCAAACGGAAATATCAAATAACAACTCATGAAACGCATCATTTTTATCTCTCTTGCGGTTGTAGCTCTGTTGGGGCTCACCATTTTCAAACTCCTTTCTAATTCAAAAGAAGCCAAAAAGAAAATCTATATCCACGACATGGAAGCAGCGGTTTTGGTCGATACAGACCAACCCCAAATGCACACCTTTGAAAGCGCATACTCTTATTTGGGCGTCTTTGAAGCCATGCATCAAAATAATGTGGCCTCTGAAGGTTCGGGTAAACTCACCGAGCTATTGGTTAAAGAAGGCGATCAAGTGAGCAAAGGCCAGGTCATTGCCAAGCTCGACGACGAACTCATTTCCTTGCAGATCGAAAACGCCAAACTCAATATTGCTCAACTCAAAAACGACAACGCGCGTTTTGCCAACCTGAGAAAGGAACAAGCCGTTTCTTCGATGGAAGCCGAGAAAATGGAACTTGCCCTCAAAACAGCAGAGGTACAACTCAAGCAATTGCAAAAACAATTGCGCGGCGCCAAAGTGTTAGCGCCATTTTCTGGTGTAGTGACCAAAAAAATGGCCGACCTCGGCTCTATGGTCATGCCAGGAACGCCAATTGTAGAACTCACCGACATCTCTCAACTCAAGCTGACCATCTCCGTACCTGAGCGCGATGTGCTCAAATTTGAAAAAGGTCAAAAAGTGATGGTGAGTGTCGACGCCCACGACAAAGAGGTGAGTGGTAGCATCTACAACATTGCAGTTCAGGCTGATGCGCTGCACAACTTCAAAGTGCAGGTATTGGTGAGCAATACCGGTGCTCAAAAAATTCTTGCTGGCATGTACGGAAATGTATCGTTGTCAAACAACGAAAGCGTTAAAGCGCTTGCCGTACCGCGCAAAGCGCTCATTGGGTCCACAAAAAATCCTCAGATTTATGTCGTGTCAAACGGAAAAGCGGTTTTAACACCATTTAGCCCTGGTACCTCCGATGGAAACTACATTGAAGTCGTTTCTGGCTTGAGTGTGTCCGATGAAATCGTGGTGAAAGGCCAAGTGAACTTGGAAGACGGAATGAATATCAAACGCAATAAATAGGCCCCATGACACTCACCGAATTGGCCATCAAACGGCCATCATTTATCATCGTTATCTTTACTATTTTAGTAGGTGGCGGTTTATTGAGCTACAAGCAACTTTCCTACGAACTCATGCCCGATTTTTCGGCGCCATTGCTCACCATTACGACAGCTTATCCTGGAGCATCGCCTTCTACGGTTGAGAGCCAGGTTTCTAAACCACTCGAAGACGTCCTGAGTAGCATGGAAAACGTCGATGAGGTTACTTCTTTTTCTTTTGACAACGCTTCGTTTGTTTTGCTCGAATTCAAGGCCTCAGCGAATATTGACGATGCATTGGCCGATGCACAGCGCAAAATCAACAACAACCTCAATAGGTTACCCGAAGACGCCCAAAACCCTATGGTTGCTAAAATTGAGCCCAATGCCACTCCGGTATTGCAGCTCAGTGCAGTTGCGAAAAATTTATCGGATGCCGAGCTCATGCGCCTCATGGACGACCAACTCTTGCCTGCAATCAAGCAAGTAAAGGGCGTTGCAGAAGTGCAAGTAATTGGCGGTGAGCGCCGCGCTTTTCGCGTCAATGTCGATAAAGAAAAGATGCGCAAAATGGGCTTGTCTATGGCTCAAATCAACCAGGCAATTGCGCTATCCAACCTCGACTTTCCGACAGGTAAAATCAAAAGTAGCGCTGAGCAAATTACCGTTCGCCTCACGGGTAAATACAAAGATTTGAGCGATCTCCAAGATTTGGTTCTTGTGGCCAAAGGCACGAGTGCAATTCGCCTGCGCGATGTCGCCGATGTCGTTGATGCCAGCGATGATCAAGTGACTATTTCGCGTTTGAATGGTGTGAACGGGATTGGATTGCGCATCAAAAAACAATCAGATGCCAATGCAGTTGATGTCGCCAACGCGACCAAAGCGAAATTCAAGGACCTTGAAGAAAAGTACAAAAAAGAAGGCCTAGGCTTTACCGTAGCAACCGACACCTCATTGCCAACCATTGAATCTGTAGACGCCGTTATCCACGACCTAGAGCTCGCGGTATTCCTGGTGGCACTTGTGATGCTTTTGTTCTTGCATACCATGCGCAATGCGTTTATTGTTTTGGTTTCGATTCCGGCCTCGCTCATCTCTACTTTCGTGGCCATGTATTTGTTGGGTTACACCCTCAACCTCATGACGCTTTTGGCGATGTCTTTGGTCATCGGGATTTTGGTCGACGACTCTATTGTGGTACTTGAAAACATTTACCGTCACCTCCAGATGGGTAAAAAACGCCGTCAAGCCGCCTTAGACGGTCGAAATGAGATTGGCTTTACGGCCTTGGCTATTACGCTTGTCGATGTCGTGGTGTTCTCGCCTGTTGTCTTCATTGAAGGGACTATTTCTGATATCTTACATCAATTCTCTATTGTGGTCGTCGTTTCGACCTTGATGTCCCTGTTTGTGTGCTTCACACTAACGCCTTGGCTGGCTTCTCGCTTTGCAAAAGAAGTAAAGCTCGACCGCAAAAAGCCATTTCAGGCTGTTTTGCTTTGGTTCGAACGCCGCATCACCATTTTCACCAATTCTTATGTAAAAATTGTGGGCTGGGCCTTGCGCCACAAGATTTCTATGGGCCTTATTGTGATTGCCATTTTTGTCGCCTCTTTTGCGACAATGGGCTTGGGCATTGTTGGTCAAGAATTTGTTTCTCAAGGAGATCAAGGAAAGTTCATGCTCAAGTTGAAATACGAGAAGAGTGCCACCTTTGCCGAAAACAACCTCACTACCATGAAAATTGAGCAATTGTTGTTGGCTCAAAAAGATATGGTAGACATCGTTTTTTCCAATGTTGGGGGCCCGAGTGCTGGTTTGGGTGCGGCTGCTTTTGGTGCTGAAAACCGTTCCGAGATTACGGTAATGCTCAAAAAAAACAAGCAAAAAGAAATCCCGACGGTTGAATACATGAACCTCATCCGTACCAAAATAGAAAATGAGTATCCAGGCGTTGAAGTCAAGGCGCTCAATATGGGTCTTATCGATTCTGAGCAAGCGCCTATCGAGATCTTTATTTCGAGTAACGACAAAGAACTCATGGTCAAAGAAGCCAGGCGTCTGAAAAACGCAATCAAATCTATGCATGGCGCTAAAGATCCGTACCTGAGTACCGAGGATGTCACGCCAGAGGTAAAAATTGCGCTTGATCGCGAGAAAATGGGTCAGTTGGGCGTCAATGTGGCAGCAGTTGGTATGCAGTTACAGGGTGCGCTCTCGGGTAATGACGACAGCCAACTTGACGTCGATGGATCTGATTACGACATCCGCGTAATGCTCGATGCGGCCAATCGCAAAGATGTGGAGGATATTCAGGATATGACTTTTACCAACAATGAAGGCAAGCAAGTGCGCCTGAGTGAGTTCGCTCAAATATCAGTGGACAACGCTGCCGGAACACTCGAGCGCAAAAATAGGATTGCCAATACCACTTTGCGTTGTTATGTCTTAGGTACAGCGCCAGGTACGGTTGCTGCTGATATTGAAAAATACCTCAAAAAACATCCACTTGATCCTAACGTGCGCCTCACCTGGGGCGGTGAAATCAAGCGCCAGAAAGAATCTTTTGGTGCGCTAGGAACGGCCATGGGAATTGGCGTGATCCTCGTTTACCTCATAATGGTGGCCCTTTACGACAACTTCGTGTACCCATTTGTGGTCTTGTTTTCGATATTGGTTTCATTGGTGGGGGCAATTCTTGCACTTGCATTGAGCGCTTCTAACATGGGTATCTTCACGATGCTCGGTATGCTCATGCTTTTGGGGCTGGTGGCAAAAAATGCCATTTTGATTGTCGACTTTACCAATCACCTCAAAGAAAAAGGAATGACTACCTATTCGGCGCTGCTTGAATCTGTCAGAGAACGGATGCGTCCGATCTTGATGACAACCATCGCAATGGTGATTGGAATGGTGCCCATCGCAACAGCCACGGGTGCGGGTGCGGAATGGAAGAACGGCTTGGCCTGGGTACTCATTGGTGGTCTGACCAGCTCTATGTTCCTTACGATTATTGTGGTGCCCATGATGTATTACACCGTAGACCGCATTCAGGATAAGATCAGGTTCAAGAGATTGGCCAAATTAATGGAAGAATAAGAATTGGTAACTCCTTACCAACTATTTTAAAGAGGTGGCCTAGGCCGCCTCTTTGTTTTTGGATGCTACGTATTGGTAAACGCGGTGAGTTAGGTAGATATTGACGAGGATGACGGCAACCACGACATAACCCAATATATCGAAGTTCATGAGTGGTGCGCTTGGGCTTTGCTGCCATACAATTTTACCCCCAATAATGGCTGCGATGCCACCTGCAATTTGCTGTAAAGAAGAATTGATGCTCATGAAAGCGCCACGATCGTGGATTTCGGGAACCGAACTTGTAAGCGCCTGAGAAGGAACCATGCGCGCCATAATGCCACCCATCATAAAGATATTCACGAGTATCAGTACAAAAAGGGTTGTTTGACCCAAATGTACGTATACCAAAACGGAAAAGATCATGAGTATAGAAGCCCCCATAAATAGCCGGAATTTATTGATTTTGTCGGCGAGGAGCCCAATGAGTGGCATAATCATAAACGTGGAAATTCCTACAACCATGAAAAGCAGAGGGAGTTGTGCTTGAGAAAGCCCCACATTATTGACGGCAAAGGCACTGCCCCACGGCATCATGAAGTAGCCGCCTAGCGACATAAATGCTGTTGCCATGAATCCGATACGGTAGTTGCGGTTTTTGATGGTGGCTAATAAATGTTTGAAAGCCGAACGTTCTGTTTGTTGATCGAGGTGGGCACGAACAGGCTTCAGGCCAAATAAAATCGTAAGGAACATCACAAGCGATAAGCAAACAATCATATAAAATGGCATTTGCCAGGTTGATTTGGAGGCAATATAGAGGCTAATTGGGATGCCGAGAATCTGACTGAGGCCAAAACCCATTTGCATGAAACCCATGACGCGTCCGCGTTGTTGTAGGCTAAACAAATCGGCGACAATGGCCATGGCGATCGAAGACATGACGCCGCCAAAAATACCTGTAAAGATGCGCGCCAATATCAATTGAGTATAAGTATGTGCGAGCCCACAGCACAAAGTGCCAATGATGAATCCGGAATAAAAAAAGACAAGTAAGCGCTTGCGGTCAAAGCGATCGGCAAAGCCAGCGGTCATGAAGCCTGAAAGGCCAGCGGCGAGTGCGTAACAAGAGACAACAATACCAAACTGATAGGGTTTGACCTGAAGATCTTTCATGAGGAGGTCGCCAAGCGGAGACATGACCATGAAGTCGAGTACGACCGTAAATTGAGTCAGCGCTAAGATGGCAACCACCAACCATTGGTATTTGCTCAGAGGGTGTTGATTTTTCACAGCGCAAAACTACATGAAATAAATGGGCTAGTGCGCAGAAGAAATGCAAATCAATTGTTGGTAACAGTTGTTGTGTTTGGTCAGTTGAATGAGGTAGGTGCCTGATTGAATGGCATGTAAAGGAATAGCGCATGTATTTGCGGAAGCTTGTTCGACGTAAACGACTTTTCCTAAGAGGTCTATGATTTGAAGCGAAGACCCAAGCCAATCGGAGGGCAGAGAGACATTCAGGTAATCTTTAGCCGGATTTGGAAAGATCTTGGGCTGCTCTGAAGCGATGTTTGCCAAACCTACGTCGATGAGCAGCAGGTTGGTGGTGTCAGAGCAACCAAAAGGATCGGTGACAATACACTGGTAGTTTCCATTTTCTTGAAAAGTAAGCGTATTGCCTTGTTGATTGGCCAGGGCTTGCCCATCTAGGTACCATGTAAAGGTGGCGTTCTGTGCCGCATTTGAAACGAGCAACGTGCCGTTGTTCTCGGAGAGTTGCGCCTGCACAAAAGGATTGCAATAAATGGCGATTAGCGTGTCTGAAAATGCTACACAGCCATTCGGATTGATCGCAACAAGCCAATAAGCGCCACTTTGGTACACGACATGGCTTGCGCTTGTGGCACCAGCAACTGGTGAGCCATTGTAATACCATTGGTAAGCAAAGCCAAGATCTGGAGTGCTGAGGGTGTGTGCCAGTGAATCATAGCTGATCACTGGAGCAGGCGGAAGCGCGTAAATAATGATGGTGTCGGTGCTGCTCACCTGCGGTGTAGGTAAAATCAGTTGTTGATTAATGGTATAATTGAAATTAGAGGTGCCTGCACCACAGCCACTGCAGCCGTTGAAATTAAGCGGATGGCTTCCCATGTAGTCGTCGGCGCCAAAATAGGGTTCACCGTAGCTGTCGTCGGCTTCCCAAATTTCGATGACGTAGGTGCTGTTGGGATTTAAATTGTAGTTGAGTGTCCATTGTACCGGTGGGTTTTGATCACCGATGATCGTGGATTGATAGACTAAGGTGCCATTTTCAAGAATTTTGAAATAGGCATCGGCATTTTCATAGGAGGGGAAGCCCCCGCCAAAATTACTCATGCTCGTGATCAGCAGGTTGCTGAGCGTGTAAACTTGGGTGGTGTCGAGGTTGGCGTAGGCTGTATAATTGACGAGGTAGGTTCCGGGATTGGGATAGTACTGCGCAGTTGGGTTTTCTGCAAAAGAGAGATTTCCGTTTCCGAAATTCCAGGAATATTGCAATAAGCCTGGGTTGTTGTTGGTGAATTGTACCAGAGCCGGAGCGCAAGCTGGTGCCCCAATACTTGTAAAGCCATTGTTTGAAATAATAGCACTCGAGGGCAGAATTTCCAATTGAAGTTGAAAAACAAAGGGATAACCGGAGAGTATGGTAAGGTCGGCTAAGACGGTGACATCGACGTTGTAAGTGCCTGCGAGTAGGGGATTGCCAGAAATATTGACGCATCCATACGGGGATACTTGTGGGTTGTAATCGCAGTTAGAACTGCTGTTGTTGCAAGCCCAACTGAGCCCGACGGGAAGCGCAACCGACAAAATATGAAAGTTGGTGAAATCGTAGCCCATGGTGTCGGTGGGCATGACGAAAGTAAGGTCTTGGTTATAGGGCTGCCCAACCGTGCCATCGGGTAGGGAGTCGGGATAGATTCCTACTTGGGTTTGGGTGTAATCGATGGTACAGATTTGTCCAAATATGGGTAGGGCAAATGCGAACAGAATAATGGTAATTATGTATTTCATTTTCGAGCTTTTTGAAAACGAAATTAGGAGAGAAGAACCTTACAATAATAAGTATAAATACTGAAAAACAAGAATTTAAAAGCTAGCCTCCGTGAAATTACCGATGCGCGGCCCGAGTTCAATACATTCAAGATCGTGAATTTTAGGGCCTGTAATCGAGAACCTAAAAATGGTTTTGACCTGATGAAAGCCCTTGTAACCACATGCGCCTGGATTGAGCCAGAGCATATTGAAGCGCTGATCAAATTGGGCGAGTGCGATATGAGAGTGGCCACAAACAAATAGTTGTGGAGCGCCATTTGCTTGCAGTTCTTCTAGTGCCGGACGCGCATATTTGCCGGGTTTGCCGCCGATATGTGTCATGAGTACTTCTACATCTTCTATCTTAAATCTCAAAAATTCTTTTGTAGCACTTCTGACCAAGTGATCATCGATGTTTCCATAAACGATCCTGAGGATTTTATTCTTTTCTAGTGCTTCTAATGTGGCCATATCGCCGATGTCGCCGGCGTGCCAAACTTCATCGACATCTGCGAAATAGGACCAGATTTTTGGGTCTAGGTAACCGTGGGTATCAGAGAGTAAACCAATGCGTTTCATAGTTATTAACAAAAGTAAGCAAAAACATAAAGTAAAATTTATGTGAATATTCGATGATTGAATATCAATAATCAATAAATAGCCATAAATATTCATTGAAAACACTTGCTTGCTCAACTAGAGCAGGATTGCAGAAGTTTGTCGATAAATTTAAGCGCCTAGATGTACGCTAAGAGGTATTTTTGGGCTATAATTGTATGTCTTCTAAAGCACATTATTTTAAATATAGTAGTATGGTAAAAAAACTATTTAAAAAATCACTTTTACTGATTGGATCCTTCATTGCCTTGCAATTCACGGTTAACGCGCAGGAAGCTCCATCTGCAGGTGCTTGGTCTGTTTCTCAGGAGGCTTCTGCTACATTCGAAAACAAAGACCCACTCGCCCTTGCGCACAAAATTCACAATTATCAACAGCGCATCATCGCTTACGCCGAAGCACAGAATAAAGTTTCTGAGCTCGATGCACTGCGAAATACCTATCAAAAGAAGCAAGCGGCGCTCGCTCCGAATTTCCCGACAGTTCCGCTCGGGGCAACTTTTGAGCAAATCCATGCTTGGTTGCGTCAATATCCGGCAGAGGCTGAACATTACCAAACCATTCTCGACTCTGTTCTACAGGGCTTAAACCAATAAATTCTCCTATTTACGACTATAAACTATACACTCATGAAAATTCGCTACAATTTTTTTAAATCCTTGACTGTAGGCATCAGCATTTTGTTGTTGACCTTCGGTTTTGTCTCCAAAGCATGGTCGCAAGCTGGCCAATGTAATGCCGGTGGTTGTACTATGGTTGGTACATCATATGGTGCTGCTCAATCAACAACTTCTGCGACATTTGTCAACTCTGTAGCAGGAACTTGGGGTGGAGAATACAATACGTACAACGTCACTTCTGGAAACCAGTACGAGTGGTCATTGTGTCCCGTAGATGGCGCAACGAACCCGACAGGGGATGCGCAGTTGACTCTTAAGAATACCGCTAATACTAACTTGTGTTACAGTGACGACTTGTGTGGTGCAACCCCAAAAATTCTTTGGACAGCAACCTTTACAGGGCAAGTTCGCGTATTGGTAACCCAATACTTTTGCGTTACTAATACGAATTCTCATACGGTTCGTTGGCGTCAGGTATCTGCTGCGCCGACCGGGCCAGTTTCTTGTACCAATGCCAACGCCTATCCAGCGTCAGGTGCTACATCAACCTTCGATGAAGAAATTTTCAATGTGACCTTTGGAACGCTCAATAATAGTTCAACTTGTGCAACAACTGCACCTGGTGCAAACTCTGTAAGTAAACTTTATTCTAATTACGCAGGTGTGGTGAGTGCACCAGTCGTTAACCCGGGTCAACTCGTTAACTGGAGTGTGAACGTAGGTACATGTAATGGTTGGTATGGAGTCAATCTCCGCATTTACATCGATTGGAATACGGATGGTGATTTTGTCGATGCAGGTGAAATGCCTGTGAATATTTCTGCCATCAACGGCGTTAATTCTGGTACCATGACCATTCCGGCTGGTGCAACAGTAGGTACGTCCAGAATGCGTGTGATTGCAACGGAAGGAACAGTTCCTGGTCCTACGGGAACATATACGTGGGGTGAGACCGAAGATTATTGTATCCAAGTTGCTGCTGCTGTCAATTGTAGCGGTGCACCAAACAATGGTGTGGCTGCTATTTCTACAGCGAGTGGCTGTCCGAATGCGAGCTTTATTTTGTCAGCAACAAACTTTTCTTTTGGCACTGGTATTTCTTACCAGTGGCAAAGTGCGCCTACAGCGACAGGTCCATGGACCAATATTACAGGTGCCACATCTACAACTTACACGACTTCAACAGCAAGCACCTTATTCTATCGCTTGAATACCACTTGTTTGTTTAGTGCAACCTCCTCACAATCCAACGTGGTGTCGTATACTGCTACTGGTGGAAGCTGCCAGTGTGGCCCATATCCGATCAACGCACCACTCTACAATTATTACAATGACATCACCAACGTAACCATCGGTGGTATCAACAATAACTCGACCTGTGCAACTGTGGCTCCTGGTCCAGGATCTTCTTTAAACCTTTACAGCAATTACACTTCCTCAGTAGGATCTGCTAATTTACAGCAGGGTCAATTGGCGACTTTCTCTTTGACCTCAACTGGTTGTGTATTTGGTACAGGCTCTAACTTTTTCCAAATCTACATCGACTACAATGCAGATGGCGATTTCTTGGATGCTGGAGAACTTGTTTACTTCCAACCAGTAAATGCTGGGGGAGATCAAGTGCTTACAGGTAATTTCGTTGTATCCCCAACAGCGCCTGTTGGTACTACCCGTATGCGTATTGTCAATATCAATTACGGTACGCCAGGTACCTATAACTATGCGCATTACACCAACTATTATGGGGAGACAGAAGATTACTGTGTAACCATCACACTCCCGCCGCCATGTGCGGGAACGCCAACACCAGGCAATACTATTGCAACTCCGAATTCTGTTTTTGCAGGTCAAACAACAACTTTGACACTTCAAAATGTGACCTCGGGAACGGGAATCACATACCAATGGCAAAGCGGCCCAACGGCCACAGGTCCTTGGACTAACATTGCCGGAGCAACCAATTTCAATTATGTTGCAACACCAACAGCCTCAACATGGTATCGTTGTATTGTAACTTGTTCCAACTCAGCAAGCTCAGGAACTTCTAACCCTGTTCAGGTATTGTACAATCCTTATTGTAATCCAGCCTATACCTATGGTACACAATATGGTGACCTCATTTCAAATGTAGCCATTACCGGTACAACCTTAAATAATAACTCAGGTACAGCAACTAATGGCCCATCCTACACTTACTATTCCAACTTACCTGCAGCAGTTATGCAAGCAGCAACAAGTTACCAAGTGCAAGTCACATGTGGTTCATTCCCATATCAAGCTTTTGCTGTTTGGATTGACTACAATGACAATTACATTTTTGAACCTTCTGAGAAAGTAGGTTTCTCTACAGCTTACACCACAACAAGTTTTCAGACGGTATCATTTAATATTAACTTAGCGTGTACTCCACCACTAGGTGTGCACCGCATGCGTGTTCGAGGAGTCTATTATACACCAGGTGCATCTATTGACCCTTGTGCTTCTTACTTCTACGGAGAAACCGAAGACTACAATGTCAATATCATTGCTGCGGTTCCATTCACCCCAAGCTTCACAGTTGTTCCGGGTAACCAAGCGTGTACTTTCACGGACTACACCTATACGACGCAATCTGGCATGCAAAGCTACACTTGGGGCTTCCCAGGTACAGCGGGTGTCAATTATAACATCATTTCTGGTGGTACAAGTACCTCAAACACAGCAACAGTGCAGTA
>Ga0208682_1000401_pt1 | contig 13362 bp, 11 predicted proteins | sample Colrivmeta156802_FD_187687 | JGI IMG/M metagenome (GOLD analysis project Ga0208682, IMG submission 187687) | Estuarine microbial communities from the Columbia River estuary - metaG 1568-02 (SPAdes) (version 2) | ecosystem: Environmental > Aquatic > Marine > Intertidal zone > Estuary | place...
TGATGGCGTAGCCATGGTATATCGTGCCAAGGGGCGAATTGAAAATATGGAGTTCATCCAATTTCATCCCACCGCATTATATGAGCCAGGCTTACGTGGCCAAGCTTTTTTAATTACAGAAGCCGTGCGTGGCGAAGGAGCCATTCTTCGTAATCAACAGGGCGACGATTTTATGCGGCATTATGATGCGCGAAAGGATCTCGCTCCCCGCGATATTGTGGCAAGAGCGATTGATTCTGAAATGAAAAAATCAGGAACAGAATATGTGTGGTTAGATTGTACGCATATTGATATGGTGCAATTCAAATCTCACTTTCCTACTATTCATGAAAAATGTTTATCAATCGGTATTGATGTTTCCAAACAATTTATACCGGTAGCGCCCGCCGCCCATTATAGTTGTGGCGGTATTCAAACCAATGAGTGGGGTGCCAGTTCGATTCAACGGCTGTATGCCTGTGGCGAATGTGCTAGTACTGGTGTACATGGGGCTAACCGATTAGCCAGTAATTCTTTGTTGGAAGCGATGGTATTTGCACATCGTTGTTTTGAAGATGCCCGTGCCAGCATTCCAACGCTCGAATACAATCAGGCTATTCCCGATTGGAGTGCAAAAGGCACCACAGATCCCAAAGAAATGATTTTGATTACACAAAGTCTAAAGGAATTACAGCAGATCATGAGCGATTATGTGGGTATTGTTAGAAACGATGTTCGTCTACATCGGGCTTCCCGTCGTTTGGATTTATTATGGGAAGAAACGGAGCAGCTTTATCAAAATACTACCGTTTCACCGCAGCTGCTAGAGCTCCGTAATATGATTACTATTGGTTATTTGATCGTGAAATGTGCTACTTTCCGTAAGGAGAGTCGTGGTTTGCATTATAATACCGACTATCCGCAACCAGCAACCTTGGTTCAAAATATTGTATTGTAATCAAGTTGGTTCGGAAGAGCCTTCTATCTTTGAAGTATGTACCGAGTAGTTTTTCTGCTTTTTCAAGGAGTTTCCTTATTACCCATGTCTTTTTTTCATGCGTTGAGTGAAATGGCTGTTTTTATTTTGACGCATGTGATTCGATATCGCCGGGATGTAATCGAACAAAATATCCGAACTGTTTTTCCTAATCATTCTTCTAAAGAAGTCAATCAACTAATCAGCCAGTTTTATAGAAACTTTGCCGATACGTTTACGGAGTCTATCAAATTATTGTCCCTCTCCAAAGCACAAATTGATAAGCGTTGTACTATTGATTTTTCTGTAGTGCGTCAATTAATGCAGGAAGGAAAATCAGTTCAACTCATGGCGGCTCATCAGTTTAACTGGGAGTATGTGAATCAGGTTATTCCCGGACAAATCCCCGGACCCTACTATCTTGTCTATCGTACTATACAATCTTCTGTTTTTAATCAGTTGTTTTTGTTTCTTCGAAGTCGACAAGGAGGTAAGCCGGTAGCTGCCGAAGCTTTTGCTGCAGCCCGCGATCAAATTTTTGCACAACCCGCTGCCTTAATCCTAGGTGCCGATCAAAATCCCAGTCAACCGGATCGAGCAATTTGGATCGAGTTCTTTGGAAAAGCCACTCCTTTTCATCCTGGACCAGCCAAAGGAGCTATTGCTAAGAACACAGCGATGGTCATGTTGAACCTGACTAGAAAAAAAAGAGGATATTATCATTTGGAAGCCACCCTCCTTACGCGCGACTGTGCCAATTATACTCCTGAGCAACTAACCTGGCTCTATAAAAAAGAAACGGAGCGTTTAATACTAGAGAATCCTTCTAATTATTTATGGAGTCATCGTCGCTGGCGTCATCAGTGGCAGCCTTCTTACGGGCCAGTTTACAAAGGGGAGTAAATGCTGTTGTAAGATTATCCTAGCATCTGTTCCATAAATCCCACCATGGCTCTAGCTTTTTCGATGTTTACCGAATAGTAGATAAACTTTCCCTCCCGCGTAGTTTTTACAAACCCTGCTTTACGCAGCACTGCCAAATGTTGGGAAGCTACTGATTGTTCCAACCGAAGATGAACATACAGCTCTGTTACGGTTATCCTTCCTTTCTCATCGATCCATTGTAAAATCTCCTGTCGTAGCTTGTGATTGATGGCGCGAATCAGTATCGCTGATTTTTTTAATTGCAGGAGATCCAGCCTTACTAATTCCTCTGGATTCTCCCTATCATGAAGAGTAAGTATATAAGAATTCATAACCCCCTAAAGATAAATCCAATTATCAAAATATATTATGATAAATATCAATATGAGGGAGATACTGGTGTGTAAAACTCTTTGACGTAGAGGGGATCTTGGTAGGCGAGGTCTGCAAAATCATTATTTCGGAATTTCTGCAAGGCCAAGTGAATTTGATTTTTTGCTGTTGCTGTAATATCCAGGAATTGCGCATTTGGATGAGTGCAAAGTGATTTGAATTTCATCGCCCCATCGCCACAATACAAAACGATTTGTTTTTGTAACACCGCGTCAAAACTATTGGGTTCAAGTATCAGTGCATGCGCAGGTTGTATTTCTTTGAGTGCTGCATCATACAAAGCTGTGTATACTTCCATACGACGCGCATCAATCATAGGGCAGATTAATTGATCAGCTGCACTTGGTATCACTGAAGCCATTAATTCTAAGGTGGGAATAGTCAGCAAAGGTTTTTGTAAGGCATAACAAAAACCTTTAGCCGTGGAGAGTCCCACTCGTAATCCGGTATAAGAACCCGGACCAATCGTTACACTGACCCCATCCAACTCATTTAGTGAAATTCCGCAAGCAATTGATCCCTCTTGTATGGCACTATGTATACATGTTGCATGATCTTGTAAGCGGTCATTTGTTTTTTCTAATACGCATTGTTCATTCTGTGAAAATGCAATAGAGGCCAGCGCTCCCGAAGTATCGATATGAAGCAGTTTAATCATAGGTTATTTGCTTCTTCACAAAAATTAGGAGCCGGTGTATAGCGTGGAAAATCTTTTGATAGCTCAGTGAGCAAGGCGAGTATTTTTTTCTTTCCAATTTTTTCAGCCCAGACAAAGGGCCCCAGCGGATAATTGGTTCCTAATTGCATGGCTAGATCAATTTGATCTTTGGTACTCACGCCTTCCTGCAAAGCCAGATAAGCTTCGTTGATAATGGAAGCAATCACCCGAGGAGTAATAAAACCAACTTGATCCTTGACAAACTCTGTTGTTCGTCCTATTTCTTTTAAAAAAAGATTTACTTGTTCTTGCGCGGATGAATTACCACCGGCTAACTCTACACATACCTTGTCCAAAAATCCGGGCCAGGCATTCATGCGTATAAAACCTTCAGGTAATTCTTTACAAGTTTTTAATGAAGCGGCTACTACAACAATACCACCTTGCTGTTGAAAATTTTCTAAGGATGTAAGATGGTCTGGTTTGTCCTCAAAACATAGATCAAAACAAAGAGTCTGGTCAGTTAATGAAGAAGGGTGGGTGAGCCAGGTCTCTTGGGCAATACCACTTTGTTCGGGAGTATGCCCCGGAAATGAGCACCACTCCTGTTTTTGTTCATCCCTTGCAATCCATGCCACCTTCATACGACCATTTTTTGCAAAGAAAGCGTATAAAGCTAAATTCGCCCTGCAAAACAAGCACCATGTCAAAAACCATTCTCAACACCAATCAGGCTCCCGCACCCATTGGCCCTTATAATCAGGCAGTCCGTTATAATGGCGTTCTCTATATTTCAGGACAAATTTGTCTGGATCCTGTGAGCGGTCAGCTCAATAATGCCGATCTGGCCATGGAAACCCGTCAGGTTATGGAAAATCTTAAAGCCATTCTTAACGAGGCTGGACTTGATTTTGGACATGTGCTTAAGACTACCATTTTTCTAACCGATATGAACCGATTTGCAGAAGTAAATACTATTTATGGTAGTTACTTTACGGGGGATTATCCGGCCCGGGAAACAGTGCAGGTGTCTGCTCTGCCCAAATTTGTTAATGTGGAGATCAGTATGATTGCTGCGGGCTAAGCGGATTTACATAGTTTTTAATAGTTCCTTAATTCTCTTGAACAAGGGCTAGTTATTAGAGGGGGTTTGCTTAATTTTATCGACTTCAAACTTCCTCCATGCTTCTATCAAATTCGCGCTCGCTTCGTGCGTTTATTGGATTGTTGACCCTGTCCATTTTTTTTGTGGCCTGTCAGCAAAATACATCCATCGATAAAGACAAAAAAGATCATTATGATGGTCCCGCAGAAATGTGGGAACAGGAATTGGAAATGATTCGTGATCCGCGTACGGGTCAAGTGCCTTGGCAAAAATTATTCGAAGCTAAAATGACTACGGAAGTAGCGCGTGAGGCGGCTCGTCAAAACCGAATCAATGCACTGAATTGGGAAGAACGTGGTCCTAATGCAGATGCCGTAGGTCCCAGCAATGGAAACACAAGGGCGAACGGAGGAATTACAGCAGGACGTGTACGTGCGTTGATGGTAGACTCCTTGGACCCCAATAAAAAAACTGTATTTGCAGGAAGTGTTTCTGGTGGACTTTGGAAAACAACTGATATCACGGCTACTCCTGCCATCTGGACGCCAGTGAATGATTTCTTATCCAATCTGGCTATCTCTTCTATTTGTCAGGATCCCCGTCCAGGTTTTAGAAACAATATGTATCTGTGTACGGGTGAATCTTATTTTAATGCAGATGCTGCGCAAGGGGTAGGTGTTTTTAAAAGTACCGATGGCGGAACTACCTGGACATTTCTTGCCAGCACTTCTGCGTATACATATTGCACCCGCATCCTCTGCGACTTTCAGGGAAATGTTTATCTCGGTACGCGTAACGGACTCTACCGTTCTAACGATGGAGGAACTAGCTGGACAGGTATCACACCTTCTGGTTTAGCGTCCAGTCGTATTTGTGACATGGAGATTTCATCCACTGCGGCACAAGGACGTTTGCATGTGGTAACAGGGATTAACAACTCTCAAGCTTATCGATACACGGATGATCCTGCTAGTGTGAGTACGGGTACTGGTTGGAATGCACCTACTGCACCGTTTCCTTCTTACAGTAATCGTGCAGAGATTGCAGTGCTTGGTAATGTGCTCTATGCATTACCGGTTAATAATTCCAGTCAGATTCCTGAAATATATAAATCAGTAGATGGCGGTGCCAGCTGGACTATTACACCCGGCGCGCCACCTAATTCACAGGGCATGAGTTCATTTGCAAATGGACAAGGTTGGTATGATGTTTCAGTACGCATCAATCCTGCTAATCCAGAAGAATGTATCATTGGTGCCATTGATTGTGCGCGCACCTTGGATGGCGGAACTACTTGGACAAGAATTTCTGCTTGGGTAGGTACATCCAGTTTGTATCAATATGTACACGCGGATCAACACGATATTCAATGGTGGGATGGAGGAAACAAATTGATTTTTGGTTGTGATGGTGGGGTGCATTATTCTTCGGATAAGGGAACTACTATTCGTGATCGCAATACTGGATTTAGAGTAAAGCAATTTTATGCAGTAGCAGTTCATCCTACACAAACCAATTATTTCTTAGCCGGTGCGCAGGATAATGGTGTCCATCAATTAAATAATCCTGGACTGGGTGCATCCGTTGAAGTAACCGGTGGTGATGGTGCTTATGTGGCTATCGATCAGAACGAAGCGAATTATCAGTTCGGTTCTTATGTTTATAATATTTATCGCCGTAGTTCTAATAATGGTGCAAACTGGAGTTCGTTTACTATTAATAGCAGTAGCGGTCGATTTATCAATCCCTGGGATTACGACAATCAGGGCAATATGATCTATGCTTGTAATGCAGCGGGTAATTATCTCCGTTGGGAAAATCCACAAACAGCAGCTAGTGCCGCTGCGGCTGTTACTTCGGTGGTTCCTATTACTGAATTTGCAGGACAAAACGTTTCTGCAGTGCATGTTTCTCCTTTTACTGCTAATCGTGTATTCTTTGGAATGGGTGCCGGTAAAGTAGTGCGTGTTTCCGATGCACAATCAACTACACCTACAGCAGCAGATATTAGTCCTACTGGTGCAACTGGTTATGTGAGTTGTGTTAATACAGGTTCGTCTGAATCAAAACTTATTGCAGTTTATTCCAGTTATAACGTAAATAATGTATGGGTTAGTCAGGATGGTGGTGCAACATGGGCACAATGCGATGGTAACTTACCAAACATGCCCGTACGTTGGGCTATTTTTCATCCGGATACTGATACAAAAGCAATTATTGCTACTGAAACGGGTGTGTGGGAAACCGATTTACTCAATGGAACCAGCACCGTGTGGGAAGCAAATCCAAGTTTTCCTAATGTGCGTGTGAGTATGCTCAAATATCGTGCATCGGATCGTACACTGGTTGCAGCAACCTATGGTAGAGGTGTTTGGTCGGCCACCATTCCTGCTCCATCCGGATTTAGTTTTAATACACCTGCTGCTGCTTCTGCTGCTTGTCCTGCTCCACAGAATATGAGTATTACATTGAACACTATCTCCAATGGTGGATTCAACGGTGCGGTTAGTTTAGCTGCCACTGGAAATCCTGCAGGGACTACTGTTTCATTTACAACTAACCCTGTTACTGCTGGTAACAGCACTATTGTAATTTTAAATGGGACGAATACTTTACTACCTGGTACCTATAACGTGACTATCAACGGTACGGCAACGGGTGCCGTAGCACAGTCTCGTATTCTCACCTTCACCATTACGGCGGGAACAGCGCCTGTAATTGCCTCACAACCTTCGGATATTACAGTGTGTAGTGGGAACAATGCATCTTTTACGGTATTGGTGAATGAAGGAACTTATCAGTGGCAGGTTAGCACCAATGGAGGAACTACTTTCTCCAATATATCTGGTGCGACCAATGCAACGTATACGGTGAACAATGCTTCTGCTACAGAATCGGGTAATCTTTATCGTTGTGTAATTTCTAATACTTGTGGAAATAGTGTAACCACCACTACTGCCTTGTTAACGGTTGCCAACGGCACTACTATTACAACACAGCCCACTAACGCCTCAATTTGCGTAGGTGGTTCGAATATTTTCCGTGTAGTGGCCGTGGGTGCTGGATTATCGTATCAATGGCAGCTCAGTACCAATGGCGGAACTAGTTTCTCCAATATAACTGGTGCTACTTCTTCTCAATACACGTTGAGTGGAATAACAGTAGGGATGAACGGTGATCAGTATCGTTGTATTGTGACGGGTACTTGTGCACCTACTACGGCTACTTCAACGGTAGCAACTTTATCTGTGGTGAGTGCGTTGAGTATTACACAACAACCGCAATCGCAAACCGTGTGTGCTGGAACTGATGCTAACTTTAGTGTAACTGCATTAGGAGTGAGTAACTATCAATGGCAGATCAGTACCGATGGAGGTACTACCTGGTCTGGTATTAATGGTGCTACCAATACAACCTATACGGTAACGGCTCCCGGTACTGCGCAGTCTGGTAATCAATATCGTTGTGTAGTCAGCGGATCTTGTGGTACCGCCAATACCAATGCCGCTACTTTAACGGTTAATCCAATCACTGCCATTACACAACAGCCGAATGCACAGACTATTTGTGCGGGAACTGATGTTAGTTTTTCGGTAACGGCAACTGGTTCGGCCATTACTTATCAATGGCAACAAAGCTTGAATGGCTGTAATGGTCCCTGGACAAATATTTCAGGTGCTACCAATGCAACATACTCCATCACCAATGCAGGACTTTCTTTAAATAACACAGCTTATCGTTGTGTGGTGAATGGAACCTGTACCGCCGCATTAACTTCCGGATGCGGATTGTTGACTGTTGTAGCCCCTGCTACAGTGGTAAATTCACCCGTTTCTCAAACGGTCTGTGATGGTGCTGGTGTAAGTTTTGCAATCACCGCTGGTGGAACCAATATAATTTATCAATGGCAGGTGAATACCGGTGCTGGATTTGTTAATCTGAATAATGGTGGTATTTATAGTGGGACGAACACGGCTACTTTAACGATTGCAAGTACAACGCCTTCCATGAGTGGCTATCAGTATCGTTGTTTAGTTTCAAATACAGTTTGTACTACACCTGCTGTATCTGCTGCTGCTACGCTGACGGTTAATACACTTCCTGCTATCAGCACACAGCCACAATCACAAACTATTTGTGAAGCAAACAGCATGTCATTTACTATCACCGCAAGTGGAACTGGTGTGCAATATCAATGGCAGGTGAATACCGGTGCCGGATTTACCAACTTATCCAATGGGGCAGATTACACCGGTGTGAATTCTAATTCACTAACCATTGTAAATCCTACGGTGGCGATGAGTGGTTATCAATATCGCTGTGTGGTGAGTGGAACTTGTGCGCCAACCGTGAACTCTGCCACAGTAACCTTAACGGTACATGCACCCGTGGTAATTAATCGTTCTCCTGCCAGTACTGAAGTTTGCGCCGGTACTACTGCTAACTTCTTAGTTGCAGCCAGTAGTGTACCTGCAATCAATTATCAGTGGCAGGTGAGTACCAATGGTGGAACTACTTGGACAGATATACCGGGTGCTACTGCTGCTAATCTTTCGTTATCCTCCGTAATTATTGCAATGAATGGCAATCGTTATCGTTGTTTGGCCTCCAATAATACGTGTACTCGACCTGTTGTATCAGCTGCGGCTTTATTAACGGTTCGTCTTGTGCCTACTGTAGGATTGAGTGCCGCGCCGCTTACTTCACTCTTACCCGGTCAAACAACTACCTTGACTGCTACACCAAGTAGCAGCACGGGAGGTGTAATAACCACCAACTGGACACAGGATAATTTATCACTCACGCCTACTACACCTACTACGTTTGTAGCAAACGTGAATGCGCTTGGTGTTTATCAAGTAGGTATCCGTGAAACATGGCCCAGTGGTTTATTCTGCTCGGCCTTATCTTCTACGGTAACGTTAACTGCCAATGTGAGTACCCGCTTATTTATTTTCCCATCGCCCAACGATGGCAACTTTACCGTTTCCTATTACTATGGTGGTAGCGGTAGTGCCAACCGTCAGTTAATGATCTATGATGGAAAAGGCGCCCGTGTCTATCGCGAAGCCTTCTCGGTATCTGGTCCGTATACCTTACTACCTGTAAACTTGCAATACATCGCAAGAGGAATCTACTACGTAGTAATTGGAGATGCGAACGGCAATAAATTAATTGAAGGAAAGGTGCATGTGCGGTAATGCTATCGAACATTGACTAATGTAAAAAGCCGTCTCTTTTGAGGCGGCTTTTTAGTTTCCATAAAAAACAGCTGCCGCCGGGGAATAATCCAAGCAGTAATGATAGACTAAAATCTATTTCTCGTATAAATTAGTGAGGTATTATTATGTTGGTAAAATGACAAAATAAATACGACAAAATGCAAAATAATATGTACCTTTCACTTATGAAAGGAGTTAATCATTTATCCCTGTTGTCAACATTTACATCCATTGATGATCAAGGAATATTTAAGATTATTGAGCACACTAACAAGGGAATTGCTTATCAGGAATTTATATCCTTAACCCAAAAAATGCCCTTTTCCTTAGTGCAGTGGGCTTCTATTCTTCGTATTTCAAGGAGAACTATGGAGCGAATTCGTGATGAGAAAAAGACAATTGAGCCTCCTTACGCTGAGCAAGTTATTCGCGTGGTGATGTTATACAATTATGGAGTAACTGTTTTTGGCTCAGCAAAAAAATTTAATCAATGGCTTACTTTACCGTCCTTGCCTCTTGGTAACATCACGCCACAAACACTGCTGAATAATTCGTATGGGGTGGAGGCGGTAAAAAATGAATTAGGAAGAATTGAGCACGGCATATTTGCATGATAGTTTTTCGATTAACAAAAAAGAAATTTGCAGGAAGCCTTAGTGGCGAAGGCGCAAAACGAGTGGGAGGCAGGTGGAATAGTATTGGCACCCCCATGCTGTATACGAGTCAATCCAGGGCACTTGCTCTTTTGGAGTTAGCAGTCCATGTTCCTTTTATAATCCAGCCTGAAGATTATAGACTTGTTTCAATAGAAATCCCTTCTTTTATTAAAGTGAAGCAGTTGGATCCCAGTAAATTGCCCACTGACTGGAATACGTTCGCCTTTTTGGACAAGACACAGCAAATTGGGGATGAGTTGATACGTAATAATGAAATTTTGGGTTTAAGGGTACCGTCGGCCGTAGTGCCCGGAGACTCCAATATCATCATCAACCCACTTCACTCCTCTATAAAGCATGTCAAGATAATTAAAGTGGAAAATTTTGCTTTTGATGGTAGGCTTTTTCGATCGGTGTAATTGCAATGCATAACTTTGACTTTAGTAACGCCTGACGTTACTATATGTTTATTTTATGAAACGCCGCATTAAAAATATTCACCCTGGGGAGGTATTAATGGAAGAGTTTTTATTTCCACTAGGAATTTCAGCTTATCGATTAGCAAAGGATATTGGTATTCCTCAAACGCGTATTTCAGAGATTTTAAAAGGAAGACGTAAGCTAACGGCTGACACCTGCGTACGGCTGGCTACCTATTTTGGCAACTCCGCACAATTTTGGATGGGTTTGCAATCGGAGTATGATATTGAAGAGACAACCCTTCAATTAAAGCAGGCCCTGCATCGTATTACCACACTCAAAAGTGGAGTGACTAAAAGAAAAACGCGGGCAACTCAACGAGCCACTCGCGCTTTCTAGTAAATTATTTTTACAAGCTTTCGTAAAGCGGAATTACTGGCTAATTCCCCTTCTTCCAAGTATTATTATTCCGATCCCAATCGGGGAGTTTTTTGTCGGGGTCGAGCACTACTTGTTTTATCTCTGAGGTAGTGGGTACACCAAAAGTCCATTGTGCACCACGTTGCCAGATTTCTACCGGAAGGTTGAGCTTATGCTCCGAGCCATTTGTCTCTACCACTTTAACCGTTACCGGCATGGGCATTTTCTCCAAGGTCTCGATAATAATCTCAGCTCCGTTGGCATAATCCCCTTTTTTATAACGAACCTCTTTCACAGCAAGGTCTAACTTCCATGCATTGAGAACCCAGCTTCTCCAAAACCAACCCAGGTCCTCGCCACTTACATTTTCCATGGTATGAAAAAAGTCCCAAGGGGTAGGATGTTTAAATGCCCAACGACGAACATATTCTCGAAACGCTCTATCAAATCTTTCTTCTCCTAATACCTGATCACGTAAAGCATGTAACATCTGCGCCGGTTTCATATACGCAGTAATCGCCAAGTTGTTTTGCTGTACTACATCGGGAATGTTATATAGCCCATCCATTTTTTCACCAAAGGTCATCCGTACCATAAAAGGTGCAGATGGATCCGGGAAAAAACTGGATTTAAATTCTCCTTTGTTAAAAGCTGCCGTCGATAAATCATTGATAAAGGTGTTGAACCCTTCATCCATCCATGCATATTTACGTTCGTTGCTACCCACAATCATGGGGAACCAAGTATGACCAAATTCATGATCCGTAACGCCCCAGAGTTCTTCCCCCATACTACGCGCACTGCAAAAAACAATGCCCGGGTATTCCATACCGCCCACGATACCCGCTACATTGGTAGCAGCAGGGTAGGGAAACTCGAACCATTTGTTCGAATAATGTTCAATTGATCCCTTGACCATTTCAGTAGAGCGCTGCCATCCGTTTTTGCCGATGCTCTCCTCAGGATAAGCACTAATGGCCATGCATTTTTTTCCGCTGGGCAAATCAATTTTTGCAGCGTCAATGATAAATGCCTTTGAAGCAGCCCAAGCAGCATCGCGTGTGTTAGTGATTTTAAATTTCCAGGTAAGTTCCGCGGCCGCAGGGCGAGAAGCAACTCTGCCCACTTCGTCAGCACTGCGAATTGTAACGGTAGTATTACTTTTAGCAGCAGCCTCCCAGCGTTTTACTTGTTCGGCCGTATAACAATCTTTTGCATTGAGTAATTCACCCGATCCTACAATAATTAAATCGGAAGGAGCCGTGATATTAAATTCAATATCGCCATACTCGAGATAAAACTCTCCCGCACCGAGGTAAGGCATAGTATTCCAACCCTGCACATCATCATACACTGCCACCCGCGGAAACCACTGCGCTACTTCATACACCCAACCCTTTTTTGTGTTCAGTCTTCCCATTCGATCAGTTCCATATTCAGGTATGACGAACTGATAGTTCATTTTTAATTTCACACTCGCGCCTTTTGCCAATGGATTTTTTAACCACACTTGCATTCTGGTATCGGTGGTAACTGTGTTGAGCGCTGCGCTATAAATACTACCCGTTTCTACTTGCATGTTGCTGATCTCAACTCCATTGGTAAATCCACCATTGGCCCAGCGACCACCTGCTTCGGTAGTAGTAGCCGATCCTCGCGAATCTTTTTTATAAATATTCTGATCGAGTTGTAACCAAATAAAACGCAACGCATCGGGACTGTTATTGGTGTAGGTGATTGTAACCTCACCACTCACTGTATGTGTTCCTGTATCCAATTTGCAGTTGATAGCATAATCTGCGCGGTTTTGCCAATAACGAGGGCCCGGCTCCCCGCTGGCACTTCTAAAATCATTACCGGGGTAAGGGTAGAACTGCGGATTAAAAGCCTCGCGGTGGTCGTAGGTGGATTGGGCAAGGATACATAACGTAGACGCCAGCGAAAAAATGAGTAGGATGCTTTTTTTCATGTAAGTGGTTTGGATGAATACAAGATTATGTGACTAAAGTAATTCAAAAAGTAAAAGAAGGCACATAGCACTAGGATAAATAGATTTCCTTTTAACAAATTCTTGCATTTCGCTTCTCTCATCTATTAAACTTATTTAAACCAATCCATGATTTTGAAAAATGTAAGCCAAGCAGACTTGATCTATTTGATTAATAATTCTAATCTCAAGTATAGATCTACACATACAAGATTGTCACTCCCGATTATTAATCGGATCTATAAAAAAATGGTAGCTAAAATTAAGTTCCCTGCTATTAAAATTCAGGATGATTTTATCTGTGATGGGCATCATCGGTTTATTGCAGCGATACTTGCTGGATATAATTTGGATGTAGTGAATTGGAGTTCTACTAGTGCTACAACTATAATAAGCTGGGAAACAGTAAGTTTTGATGAAAGGGATTGGGATACGCCAGAAGAAGTACATCAAATTAATCTGCGTGATGCCCAATACAATGCAATACCAGTTGAGGAAATCCTTGCAATGCTAGAATAAAATCTAATTTTGCAATGATGTTATTATTCCTAGATATTGATGGTGTAATGGTTCCTGCAAAAGGATGGCAAGCCCCTGTATTGTTGCAAGATGGCTTTCCTGC
>Ga0208682_1000425_pt1 | contig 12940 bp, 17 predicted proteins | sample Colrivmeta156802_FD_187687 | JGI IMG/M metagenome (GOLD analysis project Ga0208682, IMG submission 187687) | Estuarine microbial communities from the Columbia River estuary - metaG 1568-02 (SPAdes) (version 2) | ecosystem: Environmental > Aquatic > Marine > Intertidal zone > Estuary | place...
GTTCCGGCACGAGACAGCATCGCGCTTTCTAAAGCCATTGAAAAACTGGTGCTTGATGCTGAAATGCGCCAGGCAATGGGACGAGCAGGTCGATTGCGCGCCGAAACCGAGTTTTCTAATGAAATTGTATGCACTCAAACTTTAGATCTATATAGAAAACTGATTAAACGATGAAGATCTTAGTTACAGGTGCTAACGGATTCATCGGGGCACACCTATGTCAAGAGCTTTCGAGACGTGGCATTAGTTTCCGTGCCACTGCACGCAATTTAAATACAAACAACTACGCCGATTTTGTGAGTTGCGATCTCGAAACAGCCGAGTCGCTTGGCCAACTAATGGACGGATGTGAAGTCGTTGTTCACCTCGCAGGCCGCGCACATGTAACTAACGATGATTCCGTAGAAAAGTACCAGGTTGCTAACGAGTTTGTTACTCGACGACTAGCAACTGCTGCTCTCCAAAGTGGAATAACGAGATTCGTGTATCTCAGTTCCATCAAGGTAAATGGTGAATCAAACGACTCTGGCTCACCGTTCTGCTCCACCGACAATCCAATTCCACTAGATAACTATGGCCACTCCAAGTTGGCAGCGGAACTCGCTCTTCGGGAGATCTGCCAAGCAACAAAAATGGAGTATGTGATCATTCGTCCAACCCTCGTCTATGGGAAGGGAGTCAAGGCGAATTTTTCAGCTCTTATTTCTGCTGTCCAAAAAGGAGCCCCTCTTCCTATCGCGTCAGTTCGTAATTCACGAAGCATGATTGGAATTAACAACCTCATTGACTTGGTAATTGCAACCTGTACAAACCCACATGCAGCTAATCAAATATTTTTGGCGTCGGATGGAAACGACCTATCAACACCGGCATTGGTTCGATTGATTGCCCAATCACTAAACCGCCCATCACGAATATTCCCGTTTCCTGTTTTTGTTCTGAGACTTCTAGCCGTAGTTGTTAGAAAGTCTTCGTTTATTGACAAACTGACAGGATCTCTGTCGGTTGATATCAGTCACACAACCAGCACTCTCAACTGGAAACCGCCGTTTTCCACCGAGTCTGAAGTTGCAAAGGCCGTTCAGTGATAGTCGCTCTCTCCCTATCGCTTCTCATTGTCTCAGCGATACTTACTCGTCAACTTGTTTCATACCCACATCGTTTTTCGAAGATGGATATTCCCAATGAGCGAAGTTCACACATCACCCCCACTCCTCGTGGCGGAGGAATCGCGTTTGTCACAACATCTCTCATTGGATTTCTGCTTCTGCTACTCAATGATGCGCTCAATGCAACCGAGCTTTTTGCGCTCTGCTGTGCAGGGTCAATCGTTGCCATTGCTGGCCATCTTGATGATCGACAGAAAATCTCAGGCGCCACCGTTCGGCTGGTCCTTCATGCCATCAGCGCGGTCATCCTCATTATTGGGGTGGGAATTCCTTCAGAACTTGCGCTTTTTGATCAAACAGTTAACACCGGAATTATTGGCTCAATTCTCGGCGTTGTTTACCTGGTCTGGCTGCTGAATTTGTTCAATTTCATGGATGGAACAGATGGCATCGCGGCAAGCGAGGCAATTTTTGTTGTGCTTGCAGGAGCGTTTCTTAGCTACCACGTTCTTTCAGACGCCAATCACAGTGCTGCGGCAATAACTCTTGCTGCGAGCACATTTGGCTTCATTCTGTATAACTGGTCGCCAGCAAAGATTTTTATGGGCGATGTAGGCAGCGGATTTTTAGGGATAGTTATCGGTGGGCTTTCTCTCATTGCCGCGAATCAAGACCGTGAGCTGTTGTGGGTGTGGATCATTTTGCTTGCAGCATTTGTCAGCGACGCCACAGTTACCTTGATTCGTCGCTTACTGCGGAAACAAAAGCCGCACGTCGCGCACCGCAGTCACGCATATCAGCATCTTGCGATCGGGCTCAATTCACATGCAAAGGTCGCGTTACTCGTTCTTGCTGTCAACATCGCGTGGCTATTGCCAATTGCGTTTCTTGTTGCCGATAAGCAAGTTGCTGGAACTACCGGAGTGATCATTGCCTATGTTCCACTGCTTATTGCAGCGCTCGCGTTTGGCGCTGGAAAAGATTCAGCGACTAAATAATTCGCGTTAAGCGAACAAGTGGAATTCGACGTTCAGTTTTCAACTGATAGTTCGCAAAGTCTGGCCAAATCCCAACCATCGTGTTCCACGCAGTTTCACGATCTGCATCTTCCGCCATGGTCTGAGCATTCGCCTGAAATACTTCCGGTCCCACTTGCAGAGTCACTTCTTTATTCGCCAAGAGGTTTTCGTACCACAGCGGGTTGGTTGGGTGTCCGCCCTTCGACGCAACGATCACATAGTCATTACCGATTCGCCCATAGATCAAGGCTGTACGGCGCAAAGCGCCAGACTTTCGTCCAGTCACGGTGAGCAACAGCGTTGGAACGCCCCGCCAAATGTGGCCTTCTTCGCCATTGGTTTCTACATATTGACGAATGTGGTCAGCAACCCAATCGCTAGGGCTATCAATGATGGTCGGCTCTGAAGTCATGGCCGCAGGCTAATGCCTAAATAGTAGTGAGCAATGAATCCCTAAGTTTTGCAATCTCATTACTTTCACGATCCAGGAACTGATCTTCTGCAAGACGTAATCGCTCATAGGCAAGCCACTCTGAATTTATGCCTGAGATATTTCGTTCTTGCGCGTGTGCTTTCATTCGCATTGCGATTAAGGCTTCATGCCCACGAAGAGCCTTCAATCCTTGCCCAGTTGCCCAAAATACTCCACTTAGGTCCTGCTGAGACATGTAGAAATCTGAAAGCAACAGAGCTCCACTAATTATGGTGAGCACAACATTAGAAGTAATTCCCTCTGTATCCGCCCAAACAAAATTCTCTCCGGCAAATGGAAGATCGCGAACGAGCTCGAGCGCTTCTCTCAGTGCGAGAAAATCATCGCTACCTCCCTTGAATTTCACCTTCTCAATTGCGGTCTGCAGGATTTCAACATCTGTAATGACCTCAGATCCAATTCTGAACACATCATTGCTTTCCTTCGCAAGTAGGTTTTGCCCATTTTGATTGATTGCTCGGCGAACACCTGACACCACATTGTTAAATGTTGAATCCTCAATGGAAACCTCCCAAAGGGCTGTCCGAGCAGCAACTCGCGTTGGCCTCTCCCGATGCATCACTAACCACGTAAGTAGTTCTGTTGACTTTGATCGTTCAAAACGAAGCGTTTCCCAACTTCTATTTGCAACCTCAACGGGACCCATTATTCGAACGCAAATTTTCCAGTCTCCAATCCTGCTTATGTTGTAATCACCTGATTTGTCCAACAATGGTTTCGCAAGATCCAACTGCAACGATCGGAATGATTCTGCTTCTTCTCTCCTCATCACGAAAGGGGTAAACACCATTCCGCTTTGATCAATTCTCCACCCATCCTCGGTTTGCGAAATACAGACACTCGACGAATCTGAGGTTCCGCGGTTGACGGTCTTCACACGGACATTTGATGATGACAGGCAGCAGTTGAGATACAAACCAAACTCATCAGCACACCTATCATCAGTGTGATTGAGAGAAATCTGATCATCTCTCCCAATTGACAGAAGTACTGTTTCTTCTCCATTCATTCCAATCGGAATGGTTATCACTACTGATTCAGAAACTTGTGTGGGTTCCCTGTTTTGCGAAGAGGCGGAAGCCTGAAATCGAAGTTTGGACCAAAACAGCCGTGATCCATGTGAAACTGGATCGTCGTACATTCCACTCACCGAGAGCTGTAATTTTCGCCTGTGGCTACTTTCAATTAAGGAAAGCAGCGCCATGATTGCAAAACCAGAGGGCATCAACGTTTGATAAGCGTTCGGACTCCCCTGTGTAGATATTGGAAATTCAACTTGCGACCTATCAACAGCACTTTCCTGGTTGAGGCTTTTTGATGTTGATTGACTTGTCAAAAGCCATAAAGTCACTACGAATGCTGCAGCGGACTTTGCGAAAATCTTGTCGGACTGCTCAATGCTTCCGTACCTTCTGAGTGTCACTGCTTGATAGAGCACACAAGATGCACCGTAAATCCAGACCACCCACAAAAGGACACCGATGCAGGATCTGACGAGTAACTCGATATCCATGATTTGTTGAAGAGAAGTGAACTGAGAAAACAGTGATATCGGACCAAGGCCATAGGCACGTAAACCCACTGGGATTCCGCAAAGAAATGCGGTGCCTATCGCAAGTATGCGAAGAATCTTCATGGGCTAGTAAATGGTTGAGCGGAACGCACTGACGAAACAGATTTGTCTCTAACTCCAAAAAGCCCCAGAAGGGTCATTGGCACCTTGATGTTCGTCGTGACCGTTACTGAGTTTTCGTCAGCTGTCGCTGCACCCGTTATCCCTATCGATTTCAGGAATTGATGAGCAGCAGTAATTGCAGATTTTTCGTCAATTCTTGGACTTCCACTTCGCAAGGAAGTGACTTGCTGCGCACCAGCTCGCGCTGCATTCTCTGCTGCATCCGTCGCTTCCGCTCGGGCTGCAATCATCCTTCCACCATCAAAAGCCAGGCCTGCACATGCGACGAAAGTCATTGTAAGCACCATCACAAACCCAGAGATTGAACCGAGTTCGTAACGACTATTGCAGCTCACGGAATTCTCCATTCATCAATGACTTCTATGGACGAAGCATGCACTCGATCTGGAAGCAACCCAAGTAGTTCGGTTCCATCAAGACGAACATCACAATCAACGTGAACTCGAACTGCATTTGTCAAACCTGTTGGAACAAGACCAACTTCAACGGAAACCTTTGCGCACGAGACTCCTGCAAGTTTCAAGTCGTTTTCTGCAGCAAAAGTTGCTGCAGAAACCATTTTGGACTTAGCCGCTAGCGAACCTGCCCGAGCGCCTTGGTCTGCTGCATGTTGAACTTGCACTTTTGCTTCACTTAGACGACCGACGTGAACTCCAAAGAGCACCATAAACATGAGCATGGGAGCGAGAATTACCAACTCGACCGTCAAACTTCCTCGTTCATACTTCATCTGTCAACCTCCAAAACAAATCGCTCCAAGGGCTCGGAGGCCGATCGGGAAACAGATGATGTAAAAAAGGGAACTACTGCGGGAACGTGCAGAATTACTTTGACTTCAATTACCCCATTGTCTATTCGTACATCTGGAGTTTTTGCCTCTGATGCTCTTTGCTCTGCCGTGGTTTTTATGGCAGCTGCAATGGCAAGAGTTTCACTTCCCCCGTGTACCGAGCCTGCGATTGCCCCATCCTGTGCAGCAATCGCAGCTAGTTGAGCTGTATTAAAAAACATTGATATCTGAACTCCAAGAAGCAGGAACAGCAACAGCACAGGCACTGCTAGCACCGCCTGTGCTGTTGTCTCGCCGCGTTCCATCCTGGAGTTATCCAAGATCTAGAGAATTTGCTTTGTCACGTACTCGTGAAGTGATTGTCGCCCCAACGGTGATCGCTAAAGCAATTAGCGCAGCAGCCATGACAACGGTCGTTGCGCTCACTTCTCCAGACTCCGTATCGCGCTCCCGCGAAGCAAGAAATCTGGTCCACAAATACTGGAATTGCATTTTCTGAATTGACATCGTTTTCTCCTTTATTGACTAGGTTCGTTTTGATCAAATCAAATGTGTTGCGTTAGAGGCCTCCGATCACCTGAGATACCGCGGGATATCCGATTAGGACAATGAACGAAACAAAGAGCAGCACCATTGGCAGCCCCATCCGTTCTGTTGCCGAATTTGCCGATGATTCAACTTCACTCATTTGCCGGTACCGCAAAGATTCCGCACGTGCCGCCAGCGAAGTTCTAATGCGCGCTCCATGTTCTCCGGCAAGTTGGATTGATCCAGCAATTTCCTTGATTTGAGGTAGTGAATACATTTCCCCCAACCGAGAAAGTTCATTCCATGGGGAAGTTCTCGCGCTTTTGGCAACGGTCAGCGCACGGCGAATTTGTTCGAACGACCAGCCGTCTCCAGATTCTGCCGCCGCAATAAGCGCAGTTTCCGTGCCTGCGCCGCCTGCGAGCAAGATATTGGTGAGATCAAGAAAACTAGAAAAAGAGTGCAGGAATGAACGGCGTCTCGCCTTGGACATCTGTCGAATCTTGTGTTCTGGATATACGAAACCAAAAGTTCCAACAACAAGTGGAGTAATTAACTTCATTCCACCCGAAACTGCTATCCCAGCAGTCTGCATCAGAACTAAACAAGATGCTGATACGCCAAAACCAATTACCGTTCCAGTCAATTTGTTTGCAACCAATGACGAAGTGTCAATGTCACAGATAACAAGGTCAGATTTCAAACGAGCACCCGTGTTCAATTGAATCGCATTCATGCTCCTGCGAATCATGGATTTGATCGCAGTTTGAATTTGGGTTGCAAGCGAAGGAACAACACAGAGGGCAGCTCCCATTGCAAGAACGATTCCGAAGAAAACTGATCTAATCATTTGCTTACGACCGTGCGTCGGCGAACAAATCGCTCGGGTTCAATAATCTTCGCCATACTTTGCATGAGCGAAAGCGACGATGCAAAGACCGCAAGGATTGCTGAAAGAACAATCTGGCCCTGGAATGATGAATACGGCTGTAAATATGTTCTGTTAAACGCGAACAAACCTGCGATAAAAACTGCAATTACGGTTGCAATAATCTTTACCGCACTTCTGGTTCTTGCTCTGCCCACCCAGACTCGGCTGCGCATTTTGCTCTCATCTCGAGCACATTGGGCAATCTGTGTAAGAAGCATTCCAAGATCACGAGCTTGATGCTGAGAGGCGGTAACTAGTGCTGCAACCACGAAGTCGCCAGTCGAGTTATTCACGTCGTCTCCAAATCGACGAAGTCCGTCTTCTATTGGTCCATATCCAATGAATGATGCAAGTTTCTTTACATGGGTCTGCAGTACAAGCGGGGCGTGCATTGATGTTGCAACAATTGCTTGTTCAAGTCCGTGTGCACCAGCCAAAGTGTCTCGCAACTGCTCGGTCCATGTAGCTATGCCGTCTACAAGTTCTTGCTCGTTTCGGGTCTGAATGTATGGCCTGCCAATTCCTGGAATCGCAGAAACAAGTACTGCAACCGAGACCGAAACCACAATCCAGCCGGTAATCATCAGGGTGACACCAAAGGCAATTGGGATTGCAATTTGTGCCAATCGAAATTGATAAGCCCTAAAGGCTGTGAGTATCGGCCAAGTTGATCGCCTTCCGTGCTTGGAGAGGAGCAGAAAGATCCCTAGTCCAAACATTGCTCCACTCAAGAGAACAAGTAACCCTGTCATCGCAGCATCTCTTCACGGAAACCGCATTCTTCAAATAATTCTCGTGTTTCTTCGCGCAACGGATACCCAATGCCAACAGTTCCATTGAGATTTCTCACAACTTCGTTTGACATGATGGTCAAGCCATCTGAATCAACTACCTCTCGTATAGAGCTCACTCTTCGTTGACCGCGCACAACTTCGATGTGAACTACAAAGTGCACCGAACTCGCTATGAGCAGATTGGTGGTTTCAATTGGTAGCGAGGTTGACGACATTGACATATACGCCGCAAGTTTTGGGAATACTGACCGCGTGCTATCGGCATGCAATGTGCACATTGAGCCGTTATTCCCTTGGCTCATCGCCATCAACATTGGGAATGCTTCTGCGCCACGTACTTCTCCAACAATCACTCTGTCGGGGTCCATACGTAGTGCCATCTTCGTGAGATCAGCGAGCGTTATTTCTCCCTGTCCTTCGATATTGGCCGGGCGTGACTGAAGCGAGTCATGATCTGGATGCAAGTGCTCAAACCTTTCAAGGCCAAGTTCATACGCATCTTCAATCGTCACAATTCGTTCTTCAGGTGGTACTTCGTTAATCAATGCACGCATCAATGTGGTTTTTCCGGATCCAGTTCCCCCAGCGATGATCACATTGCGACGCGAACGAACCATGGCTCTAAACATCTCGGCAATTCCATGCGACATCATTCCGCGCGCTTCCAAGTCTTCAAGGGACGAAATTTCAAACTGGTGTTTACGGATGACAAGGCTTGGTCGCGACGAAATATCCATCGTTGCAAACAGACGCGAACCATCTGCAAGTTGCAAATTCAGTTCCGGAGATCCTGCATCAAATCGACGCTCGCTACGTCCCATCCGAACCGCGGTGCGTCTGATCAGATCTACGAGTTCGTCATCATGATCAACAATTGAAGAACGACACTCTCGTGCCCCACTCCTTAGCTTTACCCATATCGGAGAATTGCCCCGAACATGGATGTCACTCACTTCAGGGTCATCAAGAGTTTGTTGAAGTAATCCCATGCCAAGGACTTGATCAATTGCTCTGCCGGTAAGTAGCTGCTCTTCGGTATCAGTTAGCGCGGGTAGACCTTCCTGCCTGCGCGATGCTGACAAACGAGCACACTCCATTGCTGAAACCTGGCGCGCAAAATCCATTTCTGAATTGCTATTGAGGTACGTATCTCCCCTGTTTTGTCGATCTAATCGTTCATCAGCAAGTGCTTCTCCAATGCGAGCAGCTAACGCATCACGTATTCGTCTATTTGCAAGATCAGATGCGGAGTGTGCGTTTACGTTCACAGCAATATCCGACTATTCGCTCACCAACGAAATCCGCACATTACCTGCGCCTGCAATAGCAAGCGATAATCGAAGTGGTCCGCGGAAAGTAACAATTACCGCACTGTTCAGCTCGTCTGATTGTTCAATTGCTGAAATTGTGACCGCCTCATCAAACAGCAAGGGAGGTGAAGCGTTGGCGATTGTCGCGTCTGGCGTGAGCACAAGCCGCACCTTGTCGTTTACCGCGAGATTCGCTGGAATGTTCCCCGTTGGTACTGCAGCAGAAGTCAAAGCCTCATCAAGTCCGAGTGGTGATGCACTACTCACCATGCTTTCTGAAAGTGGAGTGCCGCCATTTACAGAAACTGTGAGACTTTTACCGAGTAATGAAGCAGCGTTGCTCGCATCGACAAAAAACTGTGCAGACTCAGGTGAAATTCGAATGGCCTGTAAATCACTGGCTTCGATCACCCACCCGCGATCCAAATCGCGAACCACCCCTACTACCGAGACAGTCGCTGACGCAGAGCGATACACAGCCATGGATCCGATGACCCCAAGAGCGATTAGCGCAATGCCAACCGCCATATCTGGTACACGCTTCTTCTTCCGTTCACCTTGATCGAGATCACGAGATATCTCAACATTGTCCGAACTGTTGAGCACCCTTGATCTCGTCAAGGAGTCAATCATCCGTTGTGACACGGTTGCCCCCTTGATCGCTATCAATCCGCCGATGGTGCGATGTGTATTTGCAACGATCATTGCGGAAAGACAATCCAAATTTCAAATTGAATTGAAAAAGGATCAAATGACATAAGGGTTATTTGGTCGCTTTGCTTGCCAGATATAGCCCGTAGCCTTGTAAGCGTGAATAACCCAGCCGCCGCTCAGCCGCCCGCAGTCCTGCCCGCAGCTAACGATGCGTGCTGGTGTGGCAGTGGCCGCAAGTACAAGCGTTGCCACAAAACAACAGAGGGTCGCATTGAACCAGGTGTCGTCAGCCCGATGCTTACCGTTCCCGCGCACATTGTGAAGCCACCATATGCAGAGACCGGCAAGGTCACGCGCTGGCAGGAATCTGCAGTGAAGTCACCTGAAATTATTGAACGCATGCGTATTGCATGTTCTGCTGCTGCAGAAGTACTGCGCCTTGCAGGAGAGTTTGTTCGTCCAGGAATTACGACAGACGAAATTGACATATACGTGCACAACTTGTGCATCGAGCGCGGTGCATACCCGAGTCCATTGAATTATTCGGGTTATCCAAAGAGCGTGTGCACATCGGTGAACGAAGTGATTTGCCACGGAATTCCCGATTCACGAGTTCTGCAAGAAGGCGACATCATTAACCTCGATGTCACGTGCTACATGAACGGCGTTCACGGCGACACGAATGCAACATTTGCCGTTGGCGAAATAGATAAAGAGAATCGCGACCTCATTTCCATTACCGAAGAATGCATTTGGCGAGGAATTGAAGCAGTTGTGCCTGGTCGCCCACTTAGCGACATTGGCAAAGCCATTGAAACCCGAGCAAAACAAGACCAAATGGGCGTTATTCGCGCCTTTATTGGTCACGGAATTGGTGAGCAATTTCACACCGATATTCAGGTGTTGCACTACTACGACAAGAGCAACAACACCATCATGCGACCTGGCATGACTTTCACGATCGAGCCGATGATTTCTCTTGGCACTTACCAGCACCGCATGTGGAAAGACGACTGGACTGCAGTGACCGCCGACGGCAAGCGCACCGCGCAGTTTGAGCACACCGTGTTGGTTACAGAAACCGGTGTTGATGTATTGACTGGCGGCACTGGCGCCGCTTCACCGTTTGCACCCTGGAATCGTTAATAGTCTCGAGGTAACTCACTCATGATTGACGCAATTGACGTAGACCGATATTTGCGATTTGATCGCCACGATTGGGCGGAGTTGCGTGCGCAAACTCCACTCACGCTGCATGAGCGAGACCTTGAAGCACTCCGCGGAATCAACGACCGCATCGACCTTGAAGAAGTGGTTGCTGTGTACTTGCCACTGACTCGCCTCTTGAATTTGTATGTCAGTGCTACGCAAAACTTGCATCGCGTTTCTGCAACATTCTTAGGGGCCATTGCGCCAAAGATGCCGTACGTCATTGGTATTGCGGGCAGTGTGGCCGTAGGAAAGAGCACTTCTGCCCGTATTTTGCAGGCTCTTCTTACCCGTTGGCCAGAGCACCCACGCGTTGAACTCATCACCACCGATGGGTTCCTCCACCCCAATGCCGTTTTGAGTGAGCGCGGAATCATGAACCGCAAGGGTTTTCCTGAAAGTTATGACACCAAGCGCTTAGTGCAGTTTCTACGCGAAGTGAAGGCCGGCTCCAGCGATGTTGCTGCACCCGTGTACAGCCACGTGGTCTACGACATTGTTCAGGGCGACAGTGTGATCATTAATCGTCCCGACATATTGATTGTTGAAGGATTGAACGTATTGCAAGTAGGCACCGACTCGGCAGAGTTCGTGAGCGACTATTTCGACTTTTCTATTTACATCGACGCCAATGAGCAAGACGTAGAGAACTGGTACGTCGAGCGATTCTTTGCTTTGCGCCAAACCGTGTTCCAAAACCCAGAGAGCTTCTTCAATAACTTTGCTGCACTCAGCGACGATGAAGCTGAAGCAATGGCTCGTGGAATTTGGAAAGAAATCAACGGCAAGAACTTGCGCGAAAACATTGCGCCAACTCGTTCACGTGCGTCACTCGTGATGCAAAAAGGTGCTGATCACCGTGTGACTGAAGTACACCTCAGAAAGCTGTAAATACTGGCTATTTGCGCTGCTGCGCCAACCACTCAGGCACCAAGCTGAGCGTTTCCAGTTCCACATACCGCTCGGTGTTTGCAGTTGGGTGTTCAGCATGATCGAGTTCCCACAGAATTTCGTACGGCACGTACACACCGAACCCGCCAATGGCGAGCACCGGAAGAATGTCGCTCTTCATGGAGTTGCCCACCATGCAAAACCGCTCCGGGTTGATGTCGAGACTCTTCAACACATGTGCGTACGTCGCCGGGTCTTTTTCCAACACAATTTCAACGTGTTCGAAATGATGGCTTAAACCACTGGTTTCAACTTTTCGTGTTTGGTGAACAAGATCACCTTTAGTAATCAAAATGGTGCGAAATTGTGCACTCACTTGAGCAAGTACTTCTGCGACTCCCTCAAACACTTGAACCGGTTCGGTGAGATGCTCGCGAACACCGTGCAAAATCTTTTGCAGTTCAACGGCTGGTATTTCACCATTCGTCAGGGTGATTGCCGCTTCCATGGATGAAAGCCCAAACGATTTCACGCCGTAGCCATAAGCGTCAATGTTTTTTCGCTCCGTGGCAACAAGCGCTGCCTTGATATCGACCCCTACTGGAACATATGGCGTAAGAATCTCGACGAATTGTGTTTCATATTTGCGAAATGAATCTTCGCTAAACCACAGCGTGTCATCGGCATCAAATGCAACAACATCAAACATGGTTAGCGATGCAATGCGTTCAAGTAGTTATACACCGTGATACGCGACACCTTCATTGCGTCTGCAACATCTTCAACCGCACGACGAAGAATGAACGCACCTTGTTCATCAAGCAGGCGGATTGCCTTTTGCTTGTCGTTACGCGAGAGCTCTGACAACTTATTTCCTAGTTCGCGCTCAACGACTTCAATAATTCGATCAAGTGCACCGTGCAGTGGCGGCAGTCTGATTCCGGCAACAACCGCACCCTCCCACTTCAACTCAATGTCTCCCGCGGTAATGCTCTCGCGTCCAATCAGCGATGCCCCAACGGCATCAATGAGCGGTTGCGCGGCAACAACTACAGGATGATCTTGAGGAACGGTCATGCGTGTGAGTCCTCAATGGACCCAACGTCAACGCTGACAAAGGTTGCTCCGTTTGCATATGCGGCACGCATCAAGTCGGCAATCGCTTCGGGCAACTCCGATTTCGGTACCGAGAACGAAGAGCCAAACGGCCCGAATTCAACAATGAGACCTCGCTTTTCGACTGCGGCAACTGCGGCAGTCACATGCGCCCCTGGCGCACCTTCGATGAATGGTTCAATGGTGAATTCCACGGTCAGCATGCACCCATCGTAAACAATTCGCCTTAGTTGCGTACCATTGCCCTATGGCTACAACACCACTTTCACAGCCGGCAAACGAACGTCATGGCAAAGCAACTGGCGTTCAACAGCAAGCCGCAGGAACGCTTGAATACGCGCGCTCGATTCGACGCGACCTGCACATGTGGCCCGAAATTGGTCTTGATCTTCCGAAAACT
>Ga0208682_1000436_pt1 | contig 12737 bp, 10 predicted proteins | sample Colrivmeta156802_FD_187687 | JGI IMG/M metagenome (GOLD analysis project Ga0208682, IMG submission 187687) | Estuarine microbial communities from the Columbia River estuary - metaG 1568-02 (SPAdes) (version 2) | ecosystem: Environmental > Aquatic > Marine > Intertidal zone > Estuary | place...
GCGTGGAGGATGGTTTACCTTTACCCCATGAAGAATCAAAAAACCATCTACTGGATTGCCACCGGCATCATCGTAGTATTTGAAGGAGTCATGCCGGCGCTGACGGGAACGTCTGAGATGGCCCGGGCCGGTATGGAGCACTTGGGTTACCCGGAATACTTTGCCTTGATGCTGGCCACCTTTAAAGTAACTGGCGTTCTGGCGTTGGCGATTCCGATGGTGCCCAAAACCTTGCGCGAATGGGCCTACGGCTGCTTCGTTTTGGAACTGATCTCCGCAACGTGGAGCCATGCCGCCGTGGACGGTTTGGACAACGGTCAAACGTATTTTCCCTTGGTGATCTTGGGCATCTTGCTGACGTCGTACTTCACACGGAGCGGCGCCTACCCTGCTTCCGCGGTTCCGACTTCCTAAGTCCTCCCGGTTTTAAAGCGGCCCGTTTCCGTGCTTTTTGCGCGGATTCTTGACGGCCTTGTTTTCCAAGAGCGCAAAAGCCTCCAACAACCGAATGCGCGTTTGGCTGGGGAGGATGACTTCGTCTACGTAACCGCGTGCGGCGGCGCCGTAGGGATTGGCAAAGGCCTCGGCGTATTCGGCTTCTTTCTGCGCCCAGGTTTCTGCCGGGTTGCTGCTGGCCTCTATTTCCTTCTTGAAGATAATTTCAGCCGCGCCTTTGGCGCCCATTACGGCAATTTCTGCGGTAGGCCAGGCGAAATTCATGTCGGCTCCAATGTGCTTGGAGTTCATGACGTCGTAGGCGCCGCCGTAGGCCTTGCGGGTGATGACGGTAATGCGGGGAACAGTGGCTTCTGCAAAGGCGTAGAGCAGTTTGGCGCCGTTGGTGATGATGGCGTTCCACTCTTGGTCCGTTCCGGGCAGGAAGCCGGGAACGTCTTCCAATACCAACAGGGGAATATTGAACGCGTCGCAAAAGCGCACAAAACGCGCTGCCTTTTGAGAGGATTTGATGTCCAAAACCCCCGCTAGGAAGGCCGGCTGGTTGGCCACAATGCCAATGGAACGACCGCCCAGTCGGGCAAATCCCACCATGATGTTTTCCGCAAATTCGCGGTGCACTTCAAAGAATGAGGCGTCGTCCACCAATCCATCGACGACCGCGCGCATGTCGTAGGGGGCGTTGGCGTTTTCGGGGATGACGGTGTCCAGGGCCGGGCGCGATTCGTCGGACGGCGTGTAGTCCCACCGCGGAGGAAGTTCCTGGCAGTTCTGCGGGAGGTAGGACAGCAACGTGCGGAAACCGTCCAGCAGTTCGCGTTCGTTGGGGTAGGTAAAATGCGTGACGCCGCTCTTGCTGGCGTGGGTAAAGGCGCCGCCCAATTCCTCGGAGGTCACCTCCTCGTGGGTCACCGTTTTCACGACGTTGGGGCCGGTGACGAACATGTAGCTGCTGCCTTCCACCATGCCGATGAAGTCCGTCAGGGCGGGGGAATAAACAGCTCCTCCGGCACAAGGTCCTAGGATGGCGCTCAACTGAGGAATGACGCCGCTTGCGCGGGTGTTTCGGTAGAAAATGTCTGCGTAGCCGCCCAGAGAAACAACGCCCTCTTGGATGCGTGCACCGCCGGAATCGTTGAGGCCAATGACGGGAACCCCATTGTCCATGGCCAGGTCCATGATGCGGCAAATTTTCTGCGCGTGGGCCTCCGCCAGCGATCCGCCCAAAACCGTGAAGTCTTGCGCAAAAACAAACACCTTGCGACCGTCCACCAAACCGTAACCCGTCACCACGCCGTCGCCCAGAAATTTCTGTTGGTCCAGACCAAACAGGGTGCTGCGGTGCTCCACCAATCGGCCAATTTCCACGAAGGAATTGGGGTCCACGAAGAGCTCAATGCGCTCACGCGCAGTCAATTTTCCTTTGGCGTGCTGGGCGTCGATACGGGCTTGGCCGCCGCCCAACTGGGCCTGCGCGTTCAAGTCCTTCAACCGGTCGAGGGGGGATTTTTGAGCCATGGGGCAAAGGGTACGAGTGGATGGTTGACTAGTCGTTCAGCTTCAAAACGGCCAAAAAGGCTTGCTGGGGAACTTCAACATTGCCCAACTGGCGCATGCGCTTCTTGCCCGCCTTTTGCTTTTCCAAAAGTTTGCGTTTGCGGGAAATGTCACCGCCGTAGCACTTGGCGGTCACGTCTTTGCGCAGGGCGGACAGGGTTTCGCGGGCAATGATCTTGGCGCCAATGGCGGCTTGAATGGCAATCACGAACTGCTGGCGCGGGATGAGTTCTTTGAGTTTCTCGCACAGCCGGCGGCCGATGTCGTGGGATTTGACGCGGTGGATCAAGGCAGACAGGGCGTCTACCGGCTCGCTGTTCAGGAGGATGTCCACTTTCACCAGGTCCGACGCCCGGTATTCCGTGGGGGTGTAGTCAAAGCTGGCGTACCCGCGGGAGATGGTCTTGAGGCGGTCGTAAAAGTCGAATACGATTTCTGCCAAAGGCATGTCGAAGGAGAGCTCCACGCGGTCTGAGGTGAGGTAGGACTGGCCTTTGATCTCGCCGCGCTTGTCGATGCACAGGGTCATGATGGCGCCCACGTACTCGGACTTGGTGATGATCTGCGCCTTGATGTACGGCTCCTCAATCCGGTCCAAACGGGTAACGTCCGGGTAGTCCGACGGATTCGTCACCAGCACGCGCGCGCCCGGATCGGACTTCATGTAGGCGTAGTAGCTCACGTTGGGGACCGTCGTGATGACGGTCATGTTGAATTCGCGCTCCAAACGCTCCTGAATGATTTCCATGTGGAGCATGCCCAGAAAGCCGCATCGGAAACCAAAGCCCAAAGCGGCAGACGTTTCGGCCTCGTAGGTGAGGGAGGCGTCGTTCAGTTGGAGTTTTTCCAGGGAGGCGCGCAGTTCTTCAAATTCCTCGGTGTCTACCGGGTAAATGCCGGCAAAAACCATGGGTTTCACGTCCGTAAAACCCTCAATGGCCTCCGTGGCGGGCCAATCGGTCCCCGTGACGGTGTCGCCCACTTTGACCTCGCGCGCGTCTTTAATGCCGGAAATGAGGTAGCCCACGTCGCCGGCGCGCACTTCGTCGCGCGGGGATTTTTCCAGTTTTAAGATGCCCACCTCGTCCGCAAAGTAGGTCTTGTCCGTGGCCATGAACTTCACTTTTTGGCCTTTTTTGATGACGCCGTTCCGCACGCGAAAGATGGCCTCAATACCGCGGTAGGAATTGAAAACGGAATCAAAAATGAGCGCTTGCAGGGGGGCGTCCTCCTCGCCTTTCGGCGCGGGAATGCGGTCCACAATAGCGTCCAAAAGCACCTGAACACCGTCGCCAGTTTTGGCACTGACGCGCAAAATATCTTCCAACTTACACCCAATGAGGTCGATGATTTGGTCCGAAACCTCATCCGGATTGGCGCCGGGGAGGTCCAGTTTGTTCAAAACCGGAATGATCTCCAAGTCGTGCTCAATGGCCAAGTAGAGGTTGCTGATGGTCTGGGCCTGAATGCCTTGGGAAGCGTCCACCACCAACAGGGCGCCTTCGCAGGCCGCAATGCTTCGGGAAACTTCGTAGGAAAAGTCCACGTGGCCGGGGGTGTCGATCAGGTTCAGGCGGAAGTGGTCTTTGCCGCGGACGTAATCCATTTGGATGGCGTGGCTCTTGATGGTGATGCCGCGCTCGCGCTCCAAATCCATGTTGTCCAGCAACTGAGCCATTTTCTCGCGGGAGGTAACCGTTTTGGTGACGTCCAACAGGCGATCGGCCAAGGTGCTTTTTCCGTGGTCGATGTGGGCAATGATGCAGAAGTTTCGGATATTTTTCATGCGAATAGGGAACGCAGTCGGTGCAGTAAAGGTTCTATGTCGGTACGGTGAAGGGTTCCCACGGAGAGGCGGAACCAAGGGCTGGTGGCGGGGGCGCCGAAGGCGCCGAACGGCACCAGGGCGATGCCGGCGTCGTTCAGCAAACGCGCGGTGGCGTCGGGCAAATCAACCCGCACGGACAAGTAAATAGCTCCTTGCGGGGCAATGGAATCAACCGGAAATCCTTCGGCTTTCAAGGCTTGAAAACCGGCGTGGAGCGCCAACAAGCGGTCCAGGGATGCTTTCTGAATCACCCGAACATCTTGGTCTGCCTGTGGAGTACCCAGGTAACGCGCCACCGCCACTTGTTCGGGCTTGGGGGCCCATGCGCCCAAATGGCCCAGAAGGGTTTTCATTTTGGCGATCAGGGGAGCGGGCCCCACGGACCAGCCCACGCGTACGCCCGTGGCGGCAAAGCTTTTGGAAATGCCGTCCACGTACACGGTGAATTCCTTCATTTCCGGCCGCAGGCCCACTGGATGCACGTGCGCGGTGTCGTCGCCGGTGAGGGTCCAGTAGATTTGGTCGTACAGCACCAAAACGGGGCGTCTGCCGCTGTTGGCCCGACGTCGGTTTTCCTCCAAAACGGCGTCGCACAAGGCGCCCAATCCGTCGGCCGTAAAGACCGTTCCGGTGGGGTTCAAGGGCGAGCATAAGGCCAATAAACTGGCGGTTTCCAAGGTGGGAAGGACCTGTTCCGGCGTGGGCATAAAGCCGTTTTCCGGCAGCGCTTCCAGTTCCACGGGGGTTCCGCCCACCAGGTAGGTGTAGTGGTTGTTGTTCCAGCTGGGCACGGGATACACCACGTGTTCTCCCGGATTCACCCACGCTTGGTAAATGGCGTAGATCAAAGGCCTGCCGCCCCCGGCCACCAAAACTTCCGTATTGGGGTTGCACGGCAGCTGCAACGCATCCGCGTACCACTTCGCGATGGCGGCCCGAAGCGGCGCAATGCCGTCCGCAGGAGGGTAGTTGGTTTCGCCCGCGCGGTAGGCCGCTTGAATGCCTTCGGAAAGTGCCTGTGGCAATGGGAAAACCGCGGGGTCAAAGTCGCCAATCGTTAAATTGAGGATGTCTTTTCCCTGCGCTTTCAGCGCGTTAATTTCTCCAGCGAGTTTGATGATCTCGCTGCCAATCAAATGGGCGGCTTTGTTGGATACTTGCATGGCGTTCAAATGGAGGTGCAAAGGTACCAAATCCCCGCCGGACGGCCGGAGCGAATCAAAAAGAGCCGATGGCTTGCACCGGGGCTGAAAAAAAGGGAGGCCGCCTCGTGCGAGGCGGCCTCCGGAGAAGGGGTTCAGCGGCCGCTTTGCGGCCGCTGGAAGCGCGCCTGCGGCGCGCTAACTTACTTCACCAACGTCATCTCCTGCACCAGGTGACCGGCGCCGGCGTACTTGTCGATGATGAACAAAACGTAGCGGATGTCGCACGAAATGGTGCGCTGCAGCTGCGTTTCAAAGAAAATATCGCCGCTCATGGCCTCCCAGTTGCCGTCGAACGCCGTTCCAATCAACTCGCCGCGTGCGTTGATCACCGGGGAGCCGGAGTTGCCGCCCGTGATGTCGTTGTTGGAAATGAAGCCCACCGGCAATTGGCCCTCTGCGTTGGCGTAGATTCCGTAATCCTTGGCGTCGTACAGCGCCTTCAGTTTGGCGGGCACCTCAAATTCTGGGTTGCTGTTGTCCATTTTCTGCATCACGCCTTCCAGGGTGGTGTAGTGCTTAAACGTAACGCCGTCTTTGGGCTGGTAGCTGCCCACCTTGCCGTAGGTCATGCGCATGGTGGAGTTGGCGTCTGGCGCCCATTTTTTCTCCGGCATCATTTCGCGTACCGCAGCGGACCACTGGCGGTAGGCCAATGCCTTCTTGTCTGCCGTGGCCTTGCGCGCTTTGGCACCGCCCGTCCGGATATCCCAAATTTGCTTCATGGCTTGGCCCAACAAATCGCCCTCTACAGCAGCCATTGTGGGGTTGGCCGCCCAGGCCTCGTACCGGGCAGCGTCGGTAAATGCAGACGAACTGTACACTTTGGCGGCAAAATTCGCGAACGAACCGTGCTCGGCATTCACTTTGGTCAGGAAGGATGGAAGCTGGTCCGCAGGCACGTTTTTGGCCCACATTTCCCACAAAATAGCCATCATTTCTTGGTCCGACGCCGCGTTGAACTCCGCAAAAAATCCGGCTCCACCTTCTTTCAAAGAGGTGGCCAATTTGGCCACGTCTTCTGCAGAGGCATCTTTCTTCAGCATGGCCAAACGGCGGTAGGCCGTCAACGCCAGCATGGGTGCTGCGGGACCGCGCAAACCGGCTTCGTTGACGTATACGTCGCCCACGACGGTGGGATCGGACTCCAGGTAGGATTCTGCCAACAACTGCAAGGTGTTGCCGTACTTCGCTTGACGCGCGGGGTCTTGCGCCACCCACGTGCGGAAGCGGTTCTCCAAAGCGGACTTCTTGTCGAACACCTTGTTGTTTTTGAGCTGCTCGGTTTGACCGATAAAGTACTTCCAGTAGTTCGCCGTCTGCGCGTAATTGGCGGACAACATGATTTCTACTTTCTTGTCTGCATTCATGTACTTCTTCATGGTCTTGAGCTTCGCGTCGCGAATGGTCACTACCGTGGGGTTGTACTTGTCGATGGCCTGCTGCACGCCCCACGAGCTTAGGTAGCGGTTGGTGCGGCCCGGGTAACCAAAAACCATGGTGAAGTCGCCGTCTTCCACGCCGCGCAAACTCACGGGCAAGTGGTGCTTGGGCTTCAAGGGGACGTTGGCAGGGTCAAAGCCCTTGGAGGGGGTGCCGTCGGCGTTCATGTACACGCGGAACATGCTGAAATCGCCGGTGTGGCGGGGCCACATCCAGTTGTCTGTATCGCCACCGAATTTGCCCACGCTGCTGGGCGGCGCACCCACCAAACGCACGTCGTTGAAGGTGTTGTAAACAAACAAGTAGAACTGGTTGCCGTGGTAGAAAGACTCCACAGACGCGTTGTACGTGGTGCCTTCGGTTGCTTTTTTGGTCAATTCCGACGCCGCCTTGGCAATGACCGCGCGGCGCTCGTCCTCAGACATTCCGGCCGTCAGCTGGGCGTTGATTTGCGCGGAAACGTCTTCCATGCGCACCAAAAAGGCTGCGTACAAACCGGGGTTGGGCAGCTCCTGCTCCTTGTTCATGGCCCAAAAGCCGTCGTCCAAGTAGTTGTGCTCCACCGTGGAATGCGTTTGGATGGCGTCGAAGCCGCAGTGGTGGTTGGTCAGCAACAAGCCCTGCGAGGAAATCACTTCGCCGGTGCAAAATCCGCCGAAGGAAACGATGGCGTCCTTCAGGGAGCCGTGGTTTACGTCGTACAGATCTTTGGCGGACAACTTCAGACCGGCCTTGCGCATGTCCTGGTAGTTGAGCTTCTGCATCAGGAGCGGAAGCCACATGCCTTCGTCGGCCCGAACGGCCGTGGGCAATGCCAAAACCAGGGCGAGTAGGAGGGAGAGGAATCTTTTCATAGGGATCAAAGTTAAGGTGCAAATGCAAACAGCGGTTATTGCGGAGCACCGTCGGTCAGGAAATCATCCAAAAGGGACGGCGTCACCCAGCCCGTTTCCGCTTCCGGGTAAGCGGCCTCAAATGCCCGCGAACGCTTTCCGCGCAAGGCCACTTCCCAATGGACTGTGGTAAGGCTTTGAAGCCACCCCGATGTTTCCGGATCGTCGCCCGTTAACCACAAAGCATCTGAATTGAATCCTAAAATATCGGGATTATCGACGTCTGACGTGTTGGTTTACTTCGTGGGCAGGGCCGCCAAAATCGCGTCCCACAGGGCGCGTCGGGCCGCCAAGGCTTCCACTACGGTGTCTTCTGCCTCCGCCCACTTGGCGTCGTCGTCCCCGCACACGGCGTGCATCATGCGCAAGGCCGCAGGGCCGTGCTCGTCGCCGTCCAACTCAATGTGCCGGTCCAAATAGTAGACAAAGGCGTCGAAGGTTCCCGGATGGTTGTGGTGCAGTTCGCGCACCAACTCCGTAAACATGTCCGGAATCAGATCTTCGCGTCCAAACGTGAAAGACGCCATGATTTCGTGCAACTTGCCGCGCTTGATGATGCGTTCGGTGGCGCGCAAAAAAGCCAGCTGGGCTTCCGGCACCTCGGCAGTGTTGTAGCGCAGTACGTCCCGCAGGGAAAAGCCCCGCTGCAGGGTTTGGATGAAGTGCACCACCGGCCGCGTGTTGGCGCCCGCTTGGCGCATGGCGTCCAGGTACAGTTCGTAGTGGCTGGCGGGTTGGCCAAAGGGGTCTACGTCCGACTCCTCGCCCAAAACAATTTCGTTGATCAACCGACGCGCTGCTTTGTGGCGGGTGGGAACCCAGGCGGTTTCCACGCTGGTCAGGGCTGCTTGCAGGGTTTTGAGCAAGCTCATGAAGTCCCACACCGCAAAGACGTGGTGCTCCATAAACACTTGCACGTCTTCCACGCTGCGCAGTTGGGCGTACAGCGGATGGCCAATGACTTCGTTGCGCACTGTGTGCATGCGGCGTTGCAAAGACAACAGTCGGTAATCTACGGGGGTCAAAGGGGCGGTGGTTTCAGCGGAAACAGGAGCACTCATGGAGCCGTTGGAGTTGTGTTTTTGAACAATGGAACGGAGCTGCAGGCTTCGCCGTACAGCACGGATTTGGCCACCGGACGCAGCGCGGCGGCAGCGGCGGCATACGCAGATTCCGGTACGGGGTGTTTTCCGCAGCCCTTGATCAGGACCGGACGGTTCGCATAGGCCTGTACGTCTAGTTTGGCCAAACAGTGGGCGTAGTAGGTGTCCAGCAATGCGTCTGGCGCACACCAGGCAACATACCGTGCCGTTTCCGCCAAACGGATGGCCACCAGCGCCGGCACCCACTGGGGCAAAATGCAGCCGCTGGGGTTGTGCACGGCAACAGCAGCATCCCGAATGCTCTCGCCGTCAAACGCAAGCAAGGCGGCGCGGAATTCCTTTTCGCGCACCAATCCTTCCGGGCACCACTGGGCCACGTCCAAAACCACCCGGTGGATCGGGAAAAAATCTTCCAAATCCAACGTTACGAGCGGACTTTCCGCCACGCGGTTGCGGATTGGATCGGTACCTAATTTATTCACAGCATTCCCAACTCAAGCCGGGCCTCTTCGGACATCATGTCTTTGGTCCACGGCGGTTCAAACGTGATTTCCACCTCGGCGTCGCGCACGGCGTCCAAGGACTGAACTTTTTCCTTCACCTCCACGGGCAGGGTTTCCGCTACCGGACAATTGGGGGAGGTCAGGGTCATCAAAACGTTTACGGATCCTTCGTCGGACACTTGGACGTCGTAGACCAATCCCAACTCATAGATGTCCACGGGGATTTCCGGGTCGTAGATGGTGCGGAGTACGTCAACCACCTGTTCGCCCAGGTGTTGCATTTCTTCTGGCGTCATGGTTTGGGGCAGTATTTCCGGGCGTTCGGCGGCGGGGTTCACTCGTTGGCGGCGTAAGCGAGGGCGTAAAACTTAATTTGCTTGACCATGCTCGCCAATCCGTTGGCACGGGTTGGGCTGAGGTGGCTCGTCAATCCTATAGCGTTTAAAAAGGCAAAAGGTTCACGGGCCACTTCTTCTGCCGGCCGATTCTGCACCACGCGCAGCAGCAGTGCCACCATTCCGCGGGTGATGATGGCGTCGGAGTCCGCCGTGAAATGCAGGAGTCCGTTGGGGCATTCGGCGTAGAGCCACACCTTGCTTTGGCAACCGCGGATGAGGTTGTCTTCATTTTTGTGCGCGGCCTCCAAGGGCGGGAGTTCTTTGCCCAAGGCGATGAGGTGGTCGTACTTGGCCATCCAGTCGTCGAACAAATCAAATTCGTCGACAATGTCTTGTTCGATGGGGGACATGTTGTGGGGGCAGATTGAAGGGGTACTGTTCAGATCGATGGTTACAACAACATGCGTGCCGCTTTTTGCACGCCGTCGACTAGGGCGTCCAGATGCTCCACGGTGGTGTAGGCCGCCAGCGAAGCGCGGACGGTGCCGGGGATGCCGTAGCGGTCCATGATGGGTTGGGTGCAGTGCTGTCCGGTGCGGACGGCAATGCCCATTTGGTCCAGAAGCATGCCCACGTCGAAGGGGTGCGCCCCGTCCAGGTTGAAACTGAGCACGGCTGCTTTGTGGGCGGCGGTGCCGTACAGGCGGATGCCGTCTACGGTTTGAAGCTTGGCCGTGGCGTAGCGCAGCAGTTCGTCTTCGTGGCGCGCAATCTGCTCCAAGCCCACGCGGTGCATCCAGCGGGAGGCCTCGGCCAGACCAATGGCTCCCGCGATGTGCGGGGTTCCGGCTTCAAACTTGAAGGGCAATCCGGCGTAGGTGGAACCCTCCAGGCGAACTTGGTCAATCATTTCCCCTCCGCCCATGTACGGGGGCAGGCGCTCCAGCCATTCTGTTTTTCCGTACAAAACGCCCATGCCGGTGGGTCCGTACATTTTGTGGCCGCTGAAGGCGTAAAAATCAACGTCCAGTGCCTGAACGTCCACGGTGCTGTGCGGGACGGCCTGTGCTCCGTCCACAAAAACTGCGGCGCCCACTTGGTGGGCGGCTGCCGTCATGCTTTGGACGGGGTTGACGGTTCCCAAGGCGTTGGAAATGTGGTTGAAAGCCACCAGTTTGACCCGACGGTCCAACAGTTCCAAGTAGGCGTCTTGGTCCAAGGAACCGTCGTCTAGCAAGGGAATGAAGCGGAGCTCCGCGCCGGTAGCTTGGGCCAGCATTTGCCAGGGCACCAAATTGCTGTGGTGCTCCAGAGTGCTGACCACCAGGGCATCGCCCGGTTGGAGAATCGTGCGGAAACCGTGGGCCACTAGATTGACGCCTTCGGTGGTGCCGCGCGTCCAGAGGATTTCGTGGGTGTGGGCCGCGTTGAGGTGCATGCGGAGCTGCTCGCGCGCGGCTTCAAAGGAGTCCGTGGCGCGCTGGCTCAGGGTGTGCACGCCGCGGTGCACGTTGGCGTTGTCCGTTCGGTAGTAGTGGTCCACGGCGTCCAAAACGCATAGGGGCTTTTGAACCGTGGCCGCGTTGTCCAGGTACACCAGGGGGCGTCCGTTAATCGTTTGCTTCAGGATGGGAAATTCATCCAATAAGCTGGTAGGCAGTAGGTTGCGTGGTTCCACGGTGTAAAGGTCGGTAATTAAACGGATATAGGTGTTTGGCGTACGGCTAGCGGAGGCAGGACGAAGGTCCTTTGGCTTAACGGAGGTTTGTGGTACACGGCCGAAGGTGCGCTTTGGCGGGCCAATTTGGATCGGTTGGACCGAATGGTGGATGCGCAATGCACGGGTACGCCAGCGGTTTGGAACGAACCTCAGGGCACGGTAGTTGTTGTCCGCGACGGCATGAAAATATCGGCCTACCTTTGCAGCCAACCATGAATGCCATCAACATCCTCCTGCTCGGTTCCGGCGGTCGCGAACATGCGTTCGCCCGTGTTTTGAACCAAAGTCCACGCTGCAACCAACTGTTCATTGCTCCGGGAAACCCGGGAACCGCGCTGGAAGGAATAAACGTGGAAGTTAATTGGCAAGACACCGAGGCTTTGGCGCGTTTTGCAGCCGAATCGGAGATTTCGCTGGTGGTGGTGGGGCCGGAAGATCCCCTGGTACACGGGTTGCGCGACGTTTGCGCCGCTCATCCGGGGCTAAACCACCTGGCATTCATTGGGCCGGGCGCCTCCGGCGCCCGGCTGGAAGGGTCCAAAGATTTTTCCAAAGAATTTATGGGTCGGCACGGAATTCCTACTGCCGCGCACCAAACCTTTACCCCGGAAAGTGTTGACGCCGGTTGCGCCTTTTTGGCCACCTTGTCCCCTCCCTACGTGTTGAAAGCGGACGGATTGGCGGCCGGCAAAGGAGTTTTGATTTTATCCTCCCTGGAGGAAGCCCAAACCGAGTTGCGCGCCATGCTCCTGGAAGCCAAATTTGGCGAGGCGTCGGCCAAAGTTGTGGTGGAGGAATTCTTGGACGGCATTGAATTTTCCGTTTTTGCGCTGACCGACGGCGAACACTACGTTCTGCTGCCGGAAGCCAAGGACTACAAACGCATTGGAGAGGGCGACACCGGCCTGAATACCGGCGGAATGGGTGCCGTTTCCCCGGTGCCGTTTTGTACGCCAGAAATAATGGAGGAAGTGCGCAGCCGCATTGTGGAACCCACTGTAAATGGATTGCGCGCAGAAGGCATTCCCTACGTCGGATTCCTGTTTTTTGGCTTGATTCGGTGTGCGGACGCTGTCAAGGTGATTGAGTACAACTGCCGCATGGGCGATCCCGAAACCGAGGCCGTTTTGCCGCGACTCAACGAGGATTTGGTTGCGCTCTTGATGGATGCTGCAAACCATCGGCTGACCAACCGCACGGCGGAAGTGCGTCCGGGAGCCCAATGTGTTGTGGTCTCGGTAGCGGGCGGCTACCCGGAAGCCTACGGCAAAGGAGACCCTATATCGGGACTGAGCGACTTGGATCCCAACGGTCATACGGTGGTCTTTCACGCTGGAACCAAAAAATCTGAAGACGGAACCGGCGTAGTCACCAACGGGGGGCGCGTGTTGGCTGTATCATCTAAAGGCAAAAACGCCTCGGAGGCCCTTGCGGCAACCTACGAGGCGTTGTCTAAAATTCACTATCCCGGGCAGTACTACCGTCGGGACATCGGAAATGATTTAGTCAGCTGATTTGGGGATAAACGGGCAACCCCCTGCTTACTTGTCGCCAGCCTTCTCGTGCTTGCGCATCAGGCCTATCCAGTAGAACAAACCGCCGGCGATGGTTAAGGAAAACAAAATATTGGGCACATTGCCCGCGAAGGGAACCAACTCCAACGTCCAGTGGAGAAATTCTCCCAAAGCTTCAAA
>Ga0208682_1000443_pt1 | contig 12531 bp, 9 predicted proteins | sample Colrivmeta156802_FD_187687 | JGI IMG/M metagenome (GOLD analysis project Ga0208682, IMG submission 187687) | Estuarine microbial communities from the Columbia River estuary - metaG 1568-02 (SPAdes) (version 2) | ecosystem: Environmental > Aquatic > Marine > Intertidal zone > Estuary | place: USA...
CAGCTTGGTGGTTCTTAGATCAGAAAGAGGGTATTGAAAAACAAATCAATGCTATTTCAAATATGGGACTGATATCTACTTTCGTGGGTATGACTACCGATAGTAGAAGCATATTATCCTTTGCAAGGCATGAATATTTTAGAAGAGTTATTTGTAATTTGTTTGCTAAGGAAATGATGATGGGGCTTTTACCCAATGATGAAAAATGGGTAGGGGCTATGCTTCAAAATATTGCTTATCATAATGCTAAATCCTATTTTAATTTATGAATTTAGCTAAGGTATTTTGTTTTGGAGAAATTTTATTGCATTATGCACCTCTGGTGAATAGTGACTTTATAGAAAGTCAAAATATGCCTTTTTATTTAGGTGGGGCTGAATTAAATGTAGCAAGCGCTTTAGCTAAATGGGATATACCTGTAAAATATGGAACAGCAATGCCTTCACATTTTTTAACAGATACTATTATTAGTGATTTAGCTAAAAAAAATATTGATACATCGGCTATTCAATTTTCTGGTCATCGTTTAGGCTGCTTTTACTTAGCAACAGGATTAGATATGAAAAGTGCAGGGGTAGTGTATGATAGAGATAATTCTTCCTTTGCCTCCATTCAAAAAGGAAGTATTGATTGGAAAGAAGTTTTAAAAGACGTGCATTGGTTTCATTTTTCTGCCATATCGGCGGCTCTAACACAAAATGCAACCGATGTTTGTGAAGAAGCACTAATAGCCGCTACTGAATTGGGTATTCCAATTTCAGTGGACTTAAACTATAGAGCTAAATTATGGCAATATGGAAAAACACCTATTGAGGTCATGACTCGATTGGTAAAATACTGTACAGTCTTAATGGGTAATCTTTGGGCGGTAGAAGAAATGTTAGGAATAAATTCAACTATAAAGTCAAGTGAAGGGTTTTCATCTGCGGATTTAGAGCAAGCGGCCCATAAAAGTATCTTGGCATTGAAAGAGCAGTTTCCTTTGTTAAATACAATTGCCTATACTTTTAGATTAACAGACAGCTATTTTGGAATCATGTTTAATAAAAATAATTTCTATACTTCTTCAACTTATACAATGAATGAAGTGAAAAATATAGTAGGAACAGGTGATTGCTTTATGGCGGGACTTATATATGGTATACGACATCAGCATAGACCAGAAGAAATTATCAATTTTGCGGCTGCAGCAGCGGTAGGTAAATTATATGAATTAGGAGATGCTACCGAACAAAGCCTAGAACAAATTAAAAAAAGAATGCTATGATGACAGAAGAACAAATGAAAGCTTATGTAAAAAAGGTAAAATTATTACCTTTGTTTTATCATGATGATATTACTGTATGCAAAGAAATTGTCAAAGCGTTGTATGCAGCAGGCATTAGATGCATTGAATTTACCAATAGAGGGCCTAAGGCATTGGAGAATTTTAAATTATTATTAGCCCATAGAGCTTCAAATTATCCCGATTTAGTATTAGCCATTGGTACTATACAGCATCAAAAGGAGGCCGAGGCCTTCATAGACGCAGGGGCCGATTTTTTAATTAGTCCATTCTTTGATCAATCCATTGCCGATGTAGCTTATTTGCATAAAAAACTATGGATACCGGGTTGTATGACTTCCACTGAAATACATCAAGCGGAACTAGCGGGTTGTGATTTAATTAAATTATTTCCAGGCAATGTTCTAGGGCCAGGTTTTGTTACTGCCATTAAACCTTTATTTCCTAGTCTAAGTTTTTTAGTTACGGGAGGAGTTGATACTAGTAAAGAAAATTTAACTGCCTGGTTTAAAGCAGGCGTGGTAGGTGTAGGCATGGGTAGTAAATTAATGAGTGAGGAAGTATTGGCTTCTAAAAATTATGCTGCCATAGAAACGCAGACTGCGAAAGCATTGGCTATTATTGCCAGTTTAAATTAATTATTTATGAAAGCTGCAGTCATTGGGAAATATCGTTGGACTATTTGCGCGCTTTTATTTTTTGCGACAACTATCAATTATTTAGATAGGCAGGTATTGAGTTTATTAAAGCCTACGCTCGAAAAGCAATTTGACTGGAGCAATAGCGATTATGCTAATATTGCATCTGTTTTTCAATTTGTGTATGCACTAAGCATGTTATTTGCGGGAAGAATTGTAGATAAATTGGGAACCAAATGGGGCTATGCTTGGGCTATTATTATTTGGTCTTTTGCTGCCATCATACATGCTTTCGCTATTCCTATAGGAACTAGCATTGTAAACATATTAGGATGGGTGGGTGTTGCAGCCGTTCCTGTTTCAATTGCAGGTTTTATGTTCTCAAGGGCATTACTGGGTTTTGGTGAGGCGGGTAATTTTCCTGCGGCCATAAAAACTACTGCTGAATATTTTCCAAAGAAAGAAAGGGCCTTTGCAACAGGTATATTTAATTCAGGAACCAATGTGGGTGCCATATTAGCTCCCTTGTCTGTTCCTTGGATTGCCCTTCATTGGGGATGGGAAGCAGCCTTTATTATTATTGGAGCTATTGGATTTTTATGGTTGATTGCTTGGTTTATTTTTTATGAGATACCTGCAAAACAATCAAGACTTAGTGAAGCAGAAAAAGCCTTTATTAATAGTGATCATGAAGTGGAAGCCATTTTTGAAAAAGGCATAGAAACTAATAAAATTACATGGCTTACTTTATTAAAATATAAACAAACCTGGGCATTTGCGATTGGTAAATTTTTAACGGATGGAGTTTGGTGGTTCTTTTTATTTTGGTTGCCTAGTTATTTAAAAGACCAATATAGTATGGAGGGCACTCAAATTATATTGCCTTTGTCTGTATTATATAGTTTAACCATGATAGGAAGTATTGGTGGGGGATGGTTCCCTACTTATTTTATTAATAAAGGGGCCAAGCCATACGAAGGTAGAATGAAGGCCATGTTATTAATCGCCTTCATACCACTAGTTGTATTATTTGTTCAGCCCTTGGGATATTTAAGTTTTTGGGTTCCAGTTTTATTGATTGGTATAGGCGCTTCTGCACACCAAGCATGGTCGGCCAATATTTATACCACTGTTTCTGATATGTTTCCCAAGCGTTCCATTGCCACAGTCATTGGGATGGGCGGAATGGCAGGAGGTATGGGAGGCGTAGTGGTTTCTAAAATGGGGGGTTGGTTATTTGATGCCTATAAAGTACAAGGCATTCAAAAAGCGGTAAATCTAGCTGCTGAAAAAGGACTTACCGACTTTTTGCAAAAGACAAATGCATTAAATGTATTAGATGTCAATGGAATTCCCCTTAGAATTTCAGAAAAAGAATGGTCGCATTTATCTGATCAAACCATTCAATCTATTCAAAATATTAATCTTCAAAATTATCAAGTGTTCTATGCTATTCAAAAACAAATTATACAAGAAGAAATGGCTGTTGCTTATGGGTATATGTTTGTTTTTTGTGCCATTGCTTATTTATTAGCATGGCGCATTATGAAATGGTTGGTTCCAAGAGAAAAATTAATTAACTTGCCTTAAGATATTTACTCATTGCAAATCAAGTATTATGAAAAAAATGTTGCTGCTTTTTTTAGGTTTTACAATATTAAGTATGGAAAGCTTAGTTGCGCAAAATAACTCGGAAGATTTATTCAATGGGAAAAATCTTGCTGGGTGGATTCAATATAATGGCAAGGCAAAGTATACCGTTGAAAATGGGGAAATAGTAGGACGAACAGTGCCAGGGGAGCCCAATAGTTTTTTATCGACCGAAAAATTATACGGCGATTTTATTTTGGATTTAGACCTTAAAGTAAATGAACATATGAATTCGGGCATTCAGTTTAGATCTGAATTAAACGATGCCAATGACAAATGTACTGTCACAGATAAACATACACCTAATAGAGTACATGGTTATCAAATGGAAATTGACCCATCCCCAAGAGCTTGGAGTGGTGGTATATATGATGAAGCTAGAAGAGACTGGTTATACCCCCTAGAATACAATACCGCAGCTAAGACGGCTTTTAAAAATAACGCATGGAATCATTATAAAATAGAAGCCATTGGTAATAGTATAAGAACCTGGGTCAATGGTGTGGAGTGCGCTCATATCATTGATAATATGACTTTAAAAGGTTTTATTTCTTTGCAAGTACATCAAATTAATGATGCAAAAGATGCAGGGCAAGAAGTACGTTGGAAAAATATTAAAATTCAAACTACCAATTTAAAACCTACAGCACCTTCGAATTTATTTGTGGTGAATTTAATACCCAATACTATTTCAGAAGATGAAAAAAGAAATGGTGTTCGACTTTTATGGGATGGGGTAAGTTCCAAAGGATGGAGAGGGGCCAATAAAAATTATTTTCCTGAGAATGTATGGTATATTAAAGAAGGTGTTTTACATGTGAAAGGTTCAAATGGAGCGGAAGCTTCTAGTGGTGGTGATATTGTTACTGTGGATGAGTTTCATGCTTTTGATTTGCAATTTGAATTTCAAATGTCTGATACCGCTAATAGTGGTGTAAAATATTTTGTGACTGAAAAAGAAAATAATACTGGTTCTGCAATTGGTTTAGAGTATCAAATATTGGATGATGATAAACATCCCGATGCCTTACTAGGATCTATTGGCAATAGAACCAACGCCTCTTTATATGACTTGATACCTGCTTTAAGAATTGGTGCTGGTAGAAGAGAGAAATTACCTATAGGTGCTTGGAACAGAGGCCGCGTTATTGTTTTTCCTGATGGGAAAATTGAACATTGGATTAATGGTTGGAAAGTAGTAGAATATCAAAGAGGTACCCAATATTTTTATGCGTTAGTAGCTAAAAGTAAGTATGTAGTGTGGCCAAATTTTGGAATGGCTGAAAAAGGGCATATCTTATTGCAAGAACATGGTACCCATGTAGCTTTTAGAAGTATTAAAATAAAAGAATTATAAACTTTGAAAAATTAAAGAATTATAAATTATGAAAAACTCAAGAAGAAATTTTATCAAAACAACAGCCAAGGCTACTGCAGCTACTTATGCAGCTACCCTAGGTTTTTCAGCGAAAAGCTATGCCAATATAATAGGTGCTAATGATAGAGTAAGACTAGGCGTGGTAGGCTATTCCGATAGGTTTAGACAATCGCATTTACCTTGTTTTTTAAATCATTCTAAAGAATTGAATTTTGATATAGTAGCAGTTTCAGATATATGGAAAATAAGAAGAGAGGAAGGAAAAAATTTATTAGAAAAAACAATGGGTCATACCATTAGAGCAGCGCGTAACAATGAAGAATTATATGCAGGCAAAGATATGGATGGTGTATTTATTAGCACTGCCGATTTTCAACATGCCATTCATGCTACAGAAGCAGTGAAAGCGGGTATGGATGTTTACTGTGAAAAACCTTTTGCAGAAACGATGGAAGACAATAGAATGGCTTTAAAAACTATTAAAGCCTCTGATCGTATTGTGCAAATTGGTTCACAAAGAAGAAGTGGCCCTAATTATAAAGCCGCTGCCGACTTTATTCAATCAGGAAAGTTTGGACCTATTACCATGGTAGAATTAACTTGGAATGTAAACCAACCTGGCCGTTGGAGAAGACCAGACTTAGTGGCTAAATGTAAAGAAGAGGATTTAGATTGGAACCGCTATTTATTAAATCGTCCTTACGAAAATTTTGATCCAAGAAAATATTTAGAGTATAGATTGTTCTGGCCTTATTCTTCTGGTATGCCAGGACAATGGATGAGTCATCAAATTGATACAGTGAATTGGTTTAGTCAATTACCACATCCTCGCAGTGTAACGGCTAATGGAGGAATTTATGCTTGGAAAGATGGTAGAAAAAATTGGGATACTACAACTGCTGTATTTGATTATGGCCCCTTAGATGATATGTCAAAAGGTTTTCAAGTGGTGTTTATGTCGCGTATGCATAATGGAGATGAAAACCCTTCAGAAATTTATTATGCCAATGGAGGAGAGTTGAATTTAGTAACCAATATGGTTTCTCCTAATGGTGGTTTACAAGCTGCACCTGCATCAGCTATGAAAATGCAACCTAATTTATTAGAGAAGTATAATTTATCTGACAATACAGCAAAGGTAGTGGCCTCTGCCAATACAGGGGGAGATATGCTCACTTCTGCGCATGTGCGTAATTGGATGGAATGTATAAGATCAAGAAAACAGCCCAATGCACCTGTGGAAGCTGGCTATCAACATTCTATTGCCACTATTATGACCAACGCGGCCTGCCATACAGGAGCGAAAGTAACCTTCGATGAAAAAACGCAAGAGGTAATGGCGAATGGAAAAGTATTTAAGTATTAATTTTTAAGTATTAATCTACTTTATACATTTTCTCGTAATATATTACTATCAAATTGGAAGCGAACATCCTTCATTCCATTTTGTGTAATCTGACGCCAAGTATCCTTGTTGTCATAATACATAGGAATAATTTGTTGTTCTAGTATTTTATAGAGTTCATCTAAATCGTAGTCGTCTTGTTGTTGAGTGCTCATGTTGGCATAATCGGCCTTAGGAATCACAAACCCATTATTACCATGATTAATAAATTCTGGTATCCATCCATCGTCGGTAGAGAAATTAATGGCACCATTCATAGCAGCGGTCATTCCACTTGTTCCAGAGGCTTCTCTAGGTACACGAGGGTTATTTAACCAAACATCTGAAGCCTGTTTCATTCTCTTGCTTAGTCCTAATTCATAACCAATTAATACGGCTACATTATTATAGTTTTTACTTAAGTGTACTAAATTATTGAATTGAGAAATAGCAGGATGATCCACTGGATAAGGTTTACCTGCAAAAATTATTTGTACTGGATATTTTGCATTAGCAAGTAATTTCTCAAAACGATTTAAATCCCATGATATGAAATCGGCTCTTTTGTAACCAGCAAAACGTCTTGCCCAAACAATGGTTAATACATTGGGGTCAAATAGTTTTCCTGTTTGATCAGCTACTATTTCAAAAGCACGTTTTTTCAAATACATTTTACGATCATCAAATCCTGCTTCATCTTGATTTTCTGCAAAACGGTATAATTGTTTATCGGCCCAGTAGCGCCAGTTTTGTGCATTGGTAATATGTGTGATAGGGCAGATGCCATCATACTTACTCCATAATTCTCTACTCACATGTCCATGTAATTCAGAAACCCCATTGGCCTTTCTTGCAAAACGAAGGGCTGCTAAAGAGTGGTTGAACTGGTCATCTTCAATGCCTGTCAATTTTCTTACTTCATCCATGCTTAATCCACAGAAATAACCCATCTTAAGACATAAATAAATATCGTGTTTTTCATTACCTGCTTCTTCCGGAGTATGTGTGGTGAATACTAAGCGTTTTTTAACTTCAGCTAGCGATTTATATTTATTCAATAAATAAAAGGCTGCAGAAAAACCATGCGCCTCATTTAAATGATATACTTCAGGGTTAAAATTTAATTCATCAATTAATTTAGCACCCCCCACGCCTAATAAAATAAACTGAGCCACCTTGGTAGCAACATTGGCATCATATAAACGGTGGGTGATGGTTTGAGAAACATAGTCGTTCTCGGGTAAATCGGTACTTAATAAAAATAGGGGTGCACTGCAAAAAGTATTTGGGGCTAAATAAAAAGCCTTTACCCATACTGGATGGTCATGAATAAGCACCTGATATTTAATGCCTGTGTCTTCTAGGAAAGAATATATTTTTTCCATAAAAGTGACTTGCAAAGTTTGGTCTTGATTTCTGGCTTGATCATAATAACCATACTTCCACAATATGCCTACACCAATTAAATTTTGGTTTAATTCAAAAGCACTTCTTAAATGGGAGCCTGCTAAAAAACCTAGGCCACCACTATATATTTTTAAGGGTTGATGAATGGCAAATTCCATAGAAAAATAAGCTGCCTTTTTCTTGAATTGATCATTGATAGCATAAGGCACTTGATAATTTCTAAAACTCATACAAACGGGTTTGGTTATTTGACTGCAATATAATGGTATTTAAAGAAAATGTAATTTTTACACATTAAACTGTGGATAAGAAACTTTTCTGGGCCTAGATTGTGGATTATTTCTTCTTCTTTGGCTTTCTTTTTTTGTCATAGCTATCATTAAAATAGCAGGTCATATTGCGATGATTACCGCAATTGCCGTCTTCTTTAATACTAATGACATTGCCTTGTATGGTAAAATGTATAATACAAGGATCGCCTTTTTCTGTGTAAGTGGCTTTATTTTTTGTAAAGTTTAATAGGCCTTTTAATTCTCCGACGCAATTACCCTCTTTCTTTTCAAAATGTAAAAAGAATTGATATTTACCAGTGGTAGAGTAGTCTCTAATGGAAATGAAATTTTTAGCATCTCTAGCATAGTCACCACTAAAAGTATAATTCATGGGCATACTGTCAAGTGGGTTGAGTACTTTTTTAGTTTCTGGCTTTTTATTGCTATCAAAATAAATTAATCTAAAACTTTTATCGGTATAGGCCCATCCTTTCTTTTCGTATGTAAGGGAATTATCCTCTGCCAATTTATTTTCTTCTACTAAAAAAGAGGGTTCTCTATTAATATTTAAGTTCTTGCCATACATTTTTGAATTGGCATTTCCTTCATTGAATTCTGTAATGACTTTATAATCTAAGAAATCATTTTTCTTACTAAAAACCACAACGGCTATTTCTTGTTTTTTAGGATGGCTTACATTTAACAACAAATAATATTCTTCTTCTTTTTCAATTCTTATAATTGGGTGCAGGGAAGCTTTTTTATCTTTTATAGCTATGATATTTTCAACCACTGAATCTGGAACAAACTGAGCCAATGCCTTTCGGCCAATGACTAAGGTATCGGTATATCGTTTCAAATTAGAATCGGAAATAGAAAGGGGTAAACTCGCCGCTTTAAATACTTTATTAAAGTCGTTTATTGTTAAGGGCGTATTGCCTGTGAAATCTGGTTTTTTTTCAGCGCAAGCTAAAATCAAACAGCAAAGCAAAATATAGTAACCAATACGCATTTCGTAGTTTTTTGCTAAAATAGACTATCAAACTGAGTTAGGCAAAAGCTTTTATCATTAAATTTACATTACTAAGGCTATAGGTCTTTAAGACTCCATGAAGGGGTAAATTAGAAATAGGGTACAATAGATATAGCTTTCCAATAGAGGATACAATAATTATGAGAGAAAAGTCATTAGATAACCTGCACGAATCGGTTCCTGTCCAAAATAAGGGCGGGTGGCGCAAGTTTATGGCTTTTGTGGGGCCTGCCTATTTGGTGAGTGTGGGTTATATGGATCCGGGTAATTGGGCCACCGATTTACAAGGAGGTGCCAAATTTGGCTACCAATTAATCTGGGTATTATTACTTAGTAATCTCATGGCCATTTTATTACAAAGTTTAAGTGCAAGACTAGGTATTGTGCGTAGGTTAGATTTAGCACAAGCTAATAGAGAAACCTATCCGCCTTTTATAAATTTCATTTTATATATATTAGCAGAATTGGCTATTGCCGCTACCGATTTAGCAGAAGTATTAGGAATGGCTATTGGTATTAAATTATTAACAGGTATGCCATTAATGTATGGCACAATGATTACTGTTTTTGACACTTTTCTATTTTTATTTTTACAACGCTTTGGCATTCGTAAAATGGAGGCCTTTATATTAGTTCTAGTAGCCACCATTGGTTTTAGCTTTCTAATACAAATGTTTATAGCCAAACCCGATTTATCCTATGCAATCAAGGGGTTTATTCCATCAAAATTATCACCAGAAGCTTTGTATATAGCAGTAGGTATTATTGGGGCTACGGTCATGCCTCATAATTTATACTTGCATTCGGCCTTAGTACAAACTAGAAAAATTGATCGAACTAGTAAGGGTATTCGAAAGTCTATCTTATATAATTTTATTGACAGTGCAATTGCCTTAAATGCTGCTTTTTTTGTAAATGCATCCATTTTAATTTTAGCGGCCACCGCCTTTTTTTCTACAGGTAATACACAGGTAGCTAGAATTGAAGAAGCGCATTCTATGTTAGCCCCTTTATTGGGTTCTGAATTAGCGCCCATTTTATTTGCCATTGCTTTAATTGCTGCCGGCCAGAGCTCAACAGTGACGGGCACTTTGGCGGGTCAAATTGTAATGGAAGGCTATTTGAAATTAAGATTGAACCCTTGGATAAGAAGATTACTAACCAGACTTATTGCCATTGTGCCTGCCGTTTTAGTGATAGGTATTATGGGAGAAGAACATGTTGATGAGCTTTTAATATTTAGTCAAGTAATATTAAGTTTACAATTAGGTTTTGCCGTTATTCCACTGATACATTTTGTAAGTGATAAAACTATGATGGGTGAATTTGTCATTCATTGGAAAGTGAAAACGATGGCATGGATAGTGGCAAGTATTTTAGTATTTCTAAATGGTAATTTAGTAGTTGGTTTTGTAACTAGTTTTTATAATGGATCAGGAAATGGCTTTGTGAAATTATTATTAATAGTGTTGGTGCTTTTATTTTTAGCCTTACTTATTTATATTGTTGTATTTCCTATTTTTCTAAAAAGACATCACGCAAAGGTAGAAGAGGGTTTTCATGGTGAGATGATTGAATTAGATTGGTCACAGGAGGCACCAGTGAATAAAATTGCCATTGCAGTAGATTTTTCTGTAGCCGATGCAAAGCTTATTAAAACCGCTATTCAACATGCGCATGAGGCCACTGAATTTATTTTTATTCATGTGGTGGAAAGTGCGACGGCTAAATATTTACAAGAATCAAGTGATGATATTGAAACCAGAAAAGACCAAGCAAGGCTTGATACCTATGCGAATGCATTAGCATTGAAAGGCTATAAAGTCACTACTTATTTAGGATATGAAAATAGAGTGAAAGAAATTGTGAATATTGTAAATAGCTATGAGGCTAAGTTACTGGTAATGGGAGGGCATCGCCATCAAGGTTGGAAGGACTATATCTTTGGAGAAACCATTGAATCCGTAAGGCATAAAGTGAAGATTCCAGTACTTATTGTTAATATATAATAGGCTTTTTTTAAAGCTAGTTTTTGTACATTTACAGACAAAATTTATACACTATGGGACAGAAAATTAAAGTAGCCAATCCGGTAGTAGAATTGGATGGTGATGAAATGACCAGAATTATTTGGAAATTTATTAAAGACAAATTAATACTTCCTTATTTAGAGATTGATATTAAGTATTATGATTTAGGTATGGAATACCGCGACGAAACCAACGATCAAGTAACAGTGGATGCAGCCAATGCCATTAAGCAATATGGAGTAGGTATTAAATGCGCAACTATTACACCTGATGAGCAAAGAGTAGAAGAGTTTAAATTAAAACAAATGTGGAAGAGCCCCAATGGGACTATTCGTAATATATTAGATGGTACTGTTTTTAGAGAACCCATTGTTTGTAATAATGTACCTCGTTTAGTACCAAATTGGACGGCGCCCATTTGTATTGGTCGTCATGCTTTTGGAGATCAATACCGTGCCACCGATTTTGTAACCAAAGGAAAAGGAAAATTAACTATTAAGTTTGAAGGAGAAGATGGTACCAAGCAAGAATTTGAAGTATTTAATTTCAAAGGTGATGGCGTTGCATTGGCTATGTACAATACCGATGAAAGTATTTATGGTTTTGCCCGTGCTTGTTTTAACCAAGCCTTAGCAAAAAAATGGCCTTTGTATTTATCTACTAAGAATACCATCTTGAAAAAATATGATGGCCGTTTCAAAGATATTTTTGAAGAGGTATATCAAAATGAATTTAAAGCAAAATATGCCGATGCGGGGATTACGTATGAGCACCGTTTAATTGATGATATGGTGGCTTCTGCTTTAAAGTGGAATGGTAATTTTGTTTGGGCTTGTAAGAATTACGATGGAGATGTTCAATCAGATACAGTGGCACAAGGTTTTGGTTCTTTAGGTTTAATGACTTCTACTTTAATTACACCCGATGGTAAAGTGATGGAAGCAGAAGCAGCACACGGTACGGTAACACGCCATTTCCGTGAGCACCAAAAAGGAAATAGAACTTCTACCAATCCTATTGCATCTATTTTTGCATGGACAAGAGGATTAGAATTCCGTGGTCAATTGGATAATAACCAAGAGTTGATTCGTTTCTCTAAAGCTTTAGAAGAAGTTTGTGTGGAAACAGTGGAGTCTGGTATTATGACCAAGGATTTAGCCGTTTGTGTGCATGGTAATAAAGTAAAACATGGCGACCACTATGTATACACAGAAGAATTCTTAGATGCACTTGACTCTAATTTGCAAAAGAAATTGGCTAAATAATTAAGAAATAAATTTAGAAATAATACAAATTCTTTCCTCGCTCTGCGCAGTGCTCGAAAGCTCGTCTAGCATTAGTATTATTGTCTAAATTAAACATATAAAAAAGCCCGGTAGTTATTAGCTATCGGGCTTTTTATTATTTCTAAATATATTTTTAATGACTTCTTAATTAATGCAGCACTTCTAATA
>Ga0208682_1000453_pt1 | contig 12390 bp, 10 predicted proteins | sample Colrivmeta156802_FD_187687 | JGI IMG/M metagenome (GOLD analysis project Ga0208682, IMG submission 187687) | Estuarine microbial communities from the Columbia River estuary - metaG 1568-02 (SPAdes) (version 2) | ecosystem: Environmental > Aquatic > Marine > Intertidal zone > Estuary | place...
AGAGGACCCCAAATTCATTGCTCGTCGCCTCTTAATTATCGCTTCCGAAGATATTGGATTGGCTAATCCAAATGCCTTATTAATCGCAAACACAACCTTTGACAGCGTATCAAAATTAGGTTGGCCCGAATCACGCATCGTGCTCTCCCAGTGTACGATTTATCTGGCCTCCTCGCCCAAAGGAAACGCCGCCTATCAAGCCATAAATCGAGCGCAAGAACTGGTATCAAAAACCGGAGATTTACCGGTGCCTCTTCCCCTACGGAATTCTCCCACAGCGTTGATGGAAGAATTAGGATATGGCGAAGGCTATTTATATGCCCACGATTTCCCGGGGAATTTTGTAGTCCAAGAATTTCTACCTGATGCTATCGCTGGAAGTAATTTCTTTAAAGCGGGAAGCAGCGCAAAAGAACAAGAAATTGCGAAGCAACTCTACCAATTATGGAACGATAAATACGGTACGAATGAATAGGCTTCTCTACTCCCTCATCGTATTTCCTTTTTCTTTATTGCCCCTTAAGTGTTTAATGGTACTGCGACCACTTTTATTTGGCGTATTATATCAATTAGTTGGCTATCGAAAAAAGGTGGTGCTTTTGAATCTTACGCGTAGTTTTCCGAGTGATACACCAGCACAAATCAAAGAAAAAGCCAAGGCCTTTTATTGGCATCTCAGTACGGTCTTTATTGAGGCCGTTAAAAACCTAAGTTTTTCGGCTGATGCCTTACGGTCAAGAATTACCTACACGAATCCAGCATTAATTCATGAATTGCACGCAAAGGGAAGGAATATTCTCTTGGTTGGCGGGCATTATGGAAATTGGGAATGGCTCATCACTTCCTTAGGGATTCATTTTCCATCGCATGTATTTGGTCTTGGCATGCCCCTTTCGGCTTCATTCTGGCAACAAAAACTCACCGAACGCCGCGAGCGGTTTGGCCTAAAAGTGATTCACAGTAAAAACTACAGGGAGCATTTGCTCAAGGAAACGAATCAACCCTTTATTTTATTAATGTTAGCGGATCAGAGTCCGGGCGACTCTAACAAAAGTTATTGGATGGAATTCCTTAATCAACCAAGCGCCATACCTTTTGGCACCGAGGCGTTAGCGAATGAAACCGATGCCGCAGTGGTCTTTATAAATCTGTCGATAAGTAGTCCCGGATTTTATTCCTTGACCTTTGAACTCTTAACTGAAACCCCTAAATCACTTACCTTTGGAACGCTTACGGAAGCTTATACTATGCGTTTGGAAACTGCAATTAATTCTCATCCATCCCTATGGATGTGGTCGCACAAGCGATGGAAACGTGAGATTCCGGAAGATTTAAACGCATTAAGAACCATACAAGAAAACCGATTTAATCAACGATACCGATGAAACACCTCGTATTCACCACCCTACTTATCTGCAGCTTTACCTTAAGCATTGCCCAACTCATGAAGAAACCATCCGCTGTGGAAATTTCAACCTTACCACAATGGGCTCAACTCATGTATGGCGACAATCCAAACATGTTAGACGTAAGTGCAGCGTACCATGCGTATTACAAAACGCATCCCTTTGAAAAAAGCTACCATACCCAATACTACAAACGTTGGGTGCGTACCTACTCTACCCAACTGAATGATGCAGGGTATATTGTCGCTCAAGCAGTTAATTCCAATCCAAAACCGAGCATAATTAAATCTTCGTCGTGGTCTGTGGTTGGACCAATCACTACCTATTCACAAGGCGGAGGTCAAGGAGGCGACCAAGCAAATATTTATAGTTTAGATCAATGTGCAGGCTCACCGAATACGGTAATTTGCGGTACCGAACCTGGAGAAGTTTATAAAAGTACGGATGGAGGACAAAACTGGACCTGTATTTCTATGGGATTAGATTTCTCTAGCGGTGTAAGTGCCGTAGAAGTAAGTCCTACCAATCCCCTGCTGTTTTTTGCCGGTGGAAACAATGGGGTTTACCGTAGCTTAAATGGTGGATCCACATGGACCAATGTATTGCCTAATTCTGGGTTTGGCGTAAATGAAATTTTAATCGTTCCAGGTAATGAAAACATCGTATTAGTGGCTTCTGACAAAGGATTGCATCGATCTACGGATGGCGGTACAACGTGGACCCAATTATGGGGTGATGCGTGTTACGACATTAAACCGAATGTCTTGAATGCACAGGAACAATACCTGGTAAAACACGACCCCAACTTGAATATTTGCGGGTTTTTAAAATCTACGGATTTTGGTGCAACATGGACCACACAGAGCAACGGTTGGTATGGTTCAATAGATCCTGCGCGCAACGATGGCGGTGCCCGAATTGCCCTTACTCCTGCGAATCCTAATCGTATCTATGTGTATTTAATTGGCGAAGCAAAGGCAAATGACTACGGATTTATCAGCATCTATAAAAGCGACAATGCGGGAAGCTCTTGGGTAAATGCCTACGGACAAGATGGCGGACCGTATTCAGCAGCACATCCCAATTTAGCGATTGGTACGTCTACATGGTTATATCATCAAGGATTTTATAACTGTGCCATACTTGCCAATCCGAACAATGCAGATGAGATTTTGGTTGGTGGACTGAACTTGTACCGATCTACTGACGGTGGCGCAAGTTACACGAGTGTCTCTGGATACGTTGGTGGACCACTTTCACTCCATGTCGACAATCAAGATTTTCGTCAGGTGAATGGAAACACGTGGATTACCACCGATGGTGGAATCTATAAATCGACCGATTTTTTATCGACCCAACCCGATTTCAAGATGTCGGGAGTTCATGCCTCAGACTTTTGGGGATTTGGTGCGGGATGGAATGAAGATGTGTTAGTGGGTGGCTTGTATCACAATGGAAATCAAGGGTATCACGAAAACTATGGCGCCGGAAATTTCTTGAATTTAGGAGGTGGTGAAGCCCCAACGGGATATGTTAATCCTGGAAGAAACAGAATTACCTATTATTCGGATATTGGTGGGAAAACACTACCAACAAGTTTAGCAAATCCGATCACAGGGGCTCCGTTTGGGATGGCTCCTAATGAAAGCTATTGGGCATCGGAATCGAGCGAATTTGAATTTCAACCCAATTGCTACAGCATCGGGTACCTTGGAAAAGATAATTCACTCTGGAAAACAAGTGATGGAGGGGTTTCATTTAATTTAGTGTATTCCTTTGGAACAGCCACTGGAGATCAAGTGAAGTATATAGAGATCGGTAGTGAAAATCCAAACATCATTTACCTGAATCAGCAACCGGCTTCCGGGAACCTTGGTAAGTTATGGAAAACTACGGATGGCGGAATCACATGGAATCAACTATCAATCCCTGCTGGAAATAGCCGACGGATGCTAATTACCTTAGATCCCGCCAATGACAATCACTTATTCATTGCCTATCCGAGTGGGTCGAATGGAAACAAAACCTTTGAAAGTACAGATGGCGGAAATTCATTTACAAACATAACAACCAACGTACTCAACAACGAAAGTGTACAGAGTATTCTAACCATTGGAGGTACCAACGGTGGTGTGTATTGTGCTACCAATAAGGCGGTATATTACAGAAATGCCACTACTTCATGGTTGCTGGATAATTCAGGACTTCCTACACAAATTAATGGGAATATTTTACGTCCATTCTATCGAGATGGTAAAATTCGCATGGCTTCATATGGAAAAGGAATTTGGGAAAGTGCCCTGAACGAGGCACCCATTGCCCCAATTTGTCGAATTATGGTAGATAAACTTTCACAAACCGTGATTTGTGCAAGTGATTCGTTTTATTTCGAAGATCATTCCGTGTTAAACCATCAAAATGCAACTTGGAATTGGAGTTTCCCTACCGGATCGCCAAGCGCTTCTGCCTTAAGAAATCCAGCCGTTTTATTTGGTATTGGGACACATCAAGCCATACTAACCATAACCGATGGAAACGGTCAAACCGACAGTGATACGCTTTCTGTAACGGTTACGCAGTACACCTTACCGGGAATTATTCAGGAGGGATTTGAAGGAAATTTCTTACCCAATGGATGGAGCATTGAAAACGAAGATAACGGAGGAACCTGGAGTAACTCCTCAACGATAGGCGGATATTCAACCTCGTCGAAATCCGCGAAATTCGATAATTATAACATTGATTCTCAAGGGAGTTTAGACGATTTAATCTTCAATATCGATGGGGCTCAATTAGTGAACCAACCCTTATTAACCTTTGATGTTGCGTATTGTCGTTGGGGTGCGGGATATTCTGACTCGTTATATGTTGGGGTTTCAACGGACTGTGGCGCAAGCTATCAATACGTGTATTATCGCGGAGGAGAAAATCTTGCCACGGCACCTGACAATCAATCGGAATTTGTACCTACCTCCACCCAATGGAGAACGGATACGGTGAATTTAGCTACTTGGGCAGGACAAAACAATGTACAAGTTGCGTTTAGGAATAAAGGTGACTGGGGTAATATCATATACTTAGACAACATTAATTTAGGCAGTTCTGTTGGGATTATTGAGGTACAAAACACACAGGCACCTAGCGTATACCCCAATCCACTCCGAGCAGGTGGAAGCATTAACATCAAGAATTTACCAAAATCTAGCTTAAGCTTATTTGATGGAAAAGGTAAACGGGTATGGGAAGCAACGGCTGAACATGATTTTCAAGGAAACCTTCCTTCTACCCTTTCGGCGGGATGGTATTTATTGCACATCGAAGGAGAAAAAACTATATGGAATTATAAGGTAGTTGTAGAATAATTACTTCCCTTTAGCCTTGATTACAATGGCCACCGTGTAGAACAAGATTTTTAAATCCAACGCGACACTCCGGTTGTTGATGTACAGTAAATCATACTTCATACGGTCAAGCATTTGTTCCACATTTTCTGCGTACCCATATTTTACTTGTCCCCAAGACGTTATGCCCGGACGCACTCGATTCAACAATACATATTGCGGTTCATGCTGAACGATTTGATCAATATAGAATTGTCGTTCAGGACGGGGTCCAACCAAGGACATTTGTCCAAGAATCACATTAATGAATTGTGGGAATTCATCCAGCCTGGTTTTCCGCATAAACCGTCCTATCGGTGTGATTCTTGAATCATTGGAAGACGATAACTGGGGACCATTCGCTTCAGAATTCACATACATGGTTCGGAATTTTATAATTTGGAACGGTTTGTTATTCAGCCCGATGCGTTCTTGAAGGAAGAAAATTGGTCCGGGAGAGCTAAACTTAACCAATACTGCTGCAATCAAATAAATCGGAAGCAATAATAGCACTGCGATAATAGACAGTGAAATATCCAAGAATCGTTTAATTGCTTGTTGCCAAAGCGGCATTACGTCACGATTAAGCTCAACAAAAAGTGCTCCGTAAATATTGGTCATTTTCAGGGATCCACTTAACAGCTCATACATATCTGGAAGGACCTTAACAATAATTCGGAGGTCATTGATTTTAACTAAAATTTTATGAAGTCTATCATGGTCGGAACTTTCGATGGCAACAATAACTTCATCTACGTGATGATTATTTAAAATATCTTCCAAGTTTGTAACATGCCCCAAATAGGACATTTCTGGTTGCAAGGCATGATCGGAACCATTCACATTAACATAGCCTATAAATGAATTCACATTATATTGTTGGGCATTGAGTTCTTTATACACATGTAAAGCACGGTCACTTCCGCCAATTATAACCGTTGAAAACCCATTTCCTGCTTGGCGGAGGCGATGAATCATAAACGTCACAAAACCTAAACGCGGAATTAATGTTAGAAAAAAGTGACTTAAAAAAAGTACAGAAAATGAATAATAATAGTCTCTATAACTTAGCACATTATCATCTAATAGAAGGATAAAGAAAATCAAAACTGATCCGATAATACTGGCAAATAAGGTATGTTGAATAATTTTAAGACGATATAGTCTTCTTACATTTAAGTAGGTTCCTTGCAAGTAGTAAAAGAGAATATATGCAATTGGCACCAGGCTAATCCCCAAATAAAACGTACTATTTGGAATAAACATTTTATGTTCAAGCCATGTGGCTCGAGTTACGTAAAAAACGAACCATGCAATCATGGCAGCAAGCACATCCATCACCAACAAACTCAACGCCCAATATCGCTTCATGGCATGTAGACAACCTTTATATTATCAATTCTAATTTCTGTATTCGGAAGTGAAGATTCTTTCCATGCTTCGAACCCATGATCAAAATAGGCACTTGCTTCGGATGCGCCAATCAGTTCTCGAAGTTCGATATACATTTTCTTCCATTTCACGGTTTCCGGTGTTGATTTATTCAACTGTATATTCGGATTTTTTTTAAGTCCGCTTGGCGAAATTGCCAGAAGGCTTGTGACTACCCGGTTGGTGGTATAATAATCTATTTCAAGGTACACTTCTTTACCTCGAGGAAGATAAGACCCAAACGTAGTATAAGCAACCCAAATTGAATCGGTTGTATTTAGGTCAACTTTCGCATACGTATTTCCATTAAATGGTTGTAAATCGGTATTATCTAATACATAATTAGCCATGGAGGTATTGGGGTCGTTCTCGATCATCACGTTTGCCCCTTCAAAGTCTTCAATAATGAATTGAGCGTTTGAAACATATTTTGTAACAGGTGCTATGGAAACGGTTTGATTTTGAGTGAGGGTTAAGTTGGTATTATAAACCGAACAAAATGGATAAATTTTCTTTGTTGCTGCTATCCCGTTTACTCGTATACCAGGGTATACTTTAACGTCTACCGCTCCTGATTTTAATAAGGGAATTTTAACAGGAAGCTCGAAAACACCTACGCATTGGTCGTTTATGTAAACCCATGCCTCGGTTAAGGATTGACTCAACTCTCCCTCCGCTCCGCTCAATTCAGGATTCGCTACGAGGGTCCATTTATCAATGTAAAGCCACGAGGGATCCGGATTGTTTTTAACGCACCCCTGAAGCAATAGAACCAACCCGGCAAAAACGAAGTTTTTGAAATTCATGCGTGGCAAAAACGTAGGAAACTCCATTTTATTTTATTGAATTAAATCTAGAATTTGATAGGCTACTTTTAAGGCCTCATGTCCGGCTTTTAAATCCACTGAAATCTTTGCCTGTTTGCTAATACCCAATGCGAATTCTTTCAATTCTTCCTCTATCGCGTTGGTTGGAAAAACCTTTGGTGAATCAATAGATAATTTCTTGGGATCTTTCCCATTCCCCAAATCCAATACCATGTCGTACGGATCGGCTGGTCCTTCAAGCCCCTCAAGGCGCACTACTTCTATACTTTGGTTTAAGAAATCTATACCAACGTAGGCGTCTCGTTGAAAAAATCGAGATTTACGCATGTTTTTGAGTGAAATTCTACTGGCCGTAAGATTGGCTACCGTACCATTTTCAAACTCTATACGTGCATTGGTTATATCATGGCTCTCGCTTACCACGGCAACACCTGAAGCCGAGATGTGTTTAACGGGAGATTGTACCACATGCAAAATAATATCTAAGTCATGTATCATCAAATCCAGCACAACAGGCACATCTGTTCCGCGGGGATTAAATTGTGCTAAGCGATGTGTTTCGATGAAATCCGGTTGATGAAGCAAGGGTTGAGCTGCAATAAATGCTGGGTTGAAACGCTCTACATGTCCTACTTGGATTAAGGAATCACTCTGAGTTGCTAGTTCAAGTAGAATGGTACTTTCTTGTAAGGTTTGTGTGACTGGTTTCTCAATGAAAACATGTTTGTTTTGTTGAATTGCCTTGCGTGCTAGATCAAAATGAAATGGTGTTGGCGTTACGATATCCATGGCATCAATCTGCTGAATGAGATCATCTGCCATTTCAAAAAACGGAACATTAAACTCCTGTTGAAGGGCTAATCCTGCATTCCGATCAATGTCGTGTATGCCAATAAGTTCAAAATATTGAGGAAGGCCTTTTAAAATCTTCAGGTGAATTTTACCAAGGTGTCCAATTCCAAATAATCCAATTCGTATCATGTGCGTGTTATAATACAAAAATAAAAAAGCCATTAGAAATCTAATGGCTTTCGCTAATAGTTAAAAGGGTTTATTTACTTTTTTACGGCATCAACCACTGCTTTAAAAGCAGCAGGATGATTCATAGCCAAATCTGCGAGCACCTTACGGTTAAGCGCCAACTCACTTTTATTAACTAATCCCATAAAGTGAGAATAGCTCATACCGTGTTGACGAGCACCAGCGTTGATACGCACGATCCAAAGTGAACGATAATTTCTTTTCTTTTGTTTACGTCCAGAATACGCATATAACAATCCTTTTTCGATTGCATTTTTAGCGACGGTCCAAACATTTTTTCTACGGCCATAATAACCTTTGGCCAATTTCATCAAGTTCTTTTTCTTAGCTCTTGATGCTACGTGATTTACTGATCTAGGCATACTTTAATTTTTTTTGAGACACAGAGCCACGCTGTTTCAGTGGGCTTGGATTCTGGGTTTCGGGTTAAACATTAATTAAACCAACAACTATTTCATGCAAAGTTGCAATTTAACATTCGCTACATCGGATTCATGAACCAATCCAGCGTGCGTTAAATTACGCTTGCGTTTCGTAGCCATTTTTGTCAAAATGTGGCTTTTAAACGCGTGTTTACGCTTAATTTTACCACTACCAGTAATCGTGAATCGCTTCTTCGCACTGGATTTTGTTTTCATTTTAGGCATTGTTCTACAATTTAAACATTAACTATTAGCACTTTTTATTTCTTTTTCGAATTGATCATTAAGATCATCTTCTTTCCTTCTAATTTCGGCAGCTGTTCTACAATACCAACATCTGCAAGCTCCTGAGCAAATTTCAATAACAAAATCTCACCCCGGTCTTTAAATACAATCGTTCGTCCTCTAAAGAATACATAAGCTTTTACCTTACTACCTTCTTCTAAGAACTTACGCGCATGAGCTAATTTGAAGTTAAAATCATGATCATCTGTGTTGGGACCAAAACGGATTTCCTTAACCACAATTTTACTTTGTTTAGCTTTTAGCTCTTTTTGTTTCCGTTTTTGTGTATACATGAACTTCGTATAATCCATGATTTTACAAACGGGCGGTACTGCTTTCGGAGAAATCTCAACTAAATCAAGTTCTTGCTGATCTGCTAACGCCAAGGCTGCTGATAGTTTCATTACTTGAGGCTCTTGTCCATCAATAACTAATCGTATTTCAGCAGATGTAATTTTATCGTTGATGCGATGCTGTGCTTCCTCAACTTTTCTTACCGGCCTTGTGTTTCTTCTCATTCAGTGGTTTAAATATGCTATTAATTCTTTGCTAATTCTCGTTCAATTTCTTTTTGCACAAGCGCTGCAAATGATTCAGGACTTAATGCCCCTAGATCACCTTTGCCTCGTTGACGTACAGAAATCGTATTCGATTCCGCCTCTTTCTCCCCAACAATCAGCATAAATGGGTACTTGCTTAACTCTGCATCTCGTATTTTCTTCCCTACTTTTTCGTTCCGCTCGTCAACGAGTCCGCGAATATCGGAATTATTTAGCAATTCTAAAACTTTTTGCGCATAGTCGTTATATTTCTCGGACACGGGAAGTATCACAAATTGATCAGAAGTTAGCCAAAGCGGGAAATCTCCGGCGCAGTGCTCAATAAGTACTGCTACAAAGCGCTCCATCGAACCAAAAGGCGCACGGTGAATCATTACCGGGCGGTGTTTTTGATTGTCTGCACCGATATACTCCAATTCAAAGCGTTCAGGGAGGTTGTAATCTACCTGAATGGTACCTAACTGCCATTCTCTCCCTAAGGCATCCTGCACCATGAAATCTAATTTTGGTCCATAAAATGCGGCTTCACCATAGGCTACAAACGTAGAAAGATTCATTTCCTCTGTTGCTTCGATAATTGCCTGCTCTGCACGAACCCAATTCTCTTCGCTTCCAATATATTTTGAACGATTCTCTTTATCGCGTAAGGAAATTTGCGCTTTGAAGTTGTTGAAATCTAAGGTTTTTAAGACATAAAGAACGATATCAATTACTTTCTTGAATTCATCCTTAACTTGTTCCGGTGTACAAAAGATATGTGCATCGTCTTGCGTAAAACCACGAACACGGGTTAATCCGTGTAATTCACCGGATTGCTCATATCGATACACGGTGCCAAATTCAGCAAAACGTGTTGGTAATTCTTTGTAAGACCGCGGTTTAGATTTAAAAATCTCGCAATGGTGCGGGCAATTCATCGGTTTCAAATAGAATTCCTCATCTGGATCTGGTGTACGGATGGGTTGAAAGGAGTCTGCCCCATATTTTTCATAATGACCAGAAGTCACATATAATGCTTTGTTTCCGATGTGAGGCGTGATAACCTGCTGATATCCAGCTGCTTTTTGCGCACGTTTTAAGAATTGCTCCAAGCGATCCCTTAACGCAGCACCTTTTGGCAACCACATCGGTAACCCCTGCCCGACTTTCTGGGAGAAGGTAAACAATTCTAATTCCTTACCAAGCTTTCTATGGTCACGTTTCTTAGCTTCTTCAAGTCGCTCCAAGTATTCCGTAAGCTCTGAATTTTTCGGGAAGGTAATTCCATAAATACGAGTAAGCTGCTTATTTTTCTCATCTCCTCTCCAATAGGCACCGGCGATGGACAATAACTTCACGGCTTTGATGTGACCTGTATCTGGGATATGTGGCCCCCGACATAAATCAGTAAAATCACCTTGCGTATAAAACGTAATGGTTCCATCTGCTAACTCTGAAATCAACTCTAACTTGTACGGGTCTTGTTTTTCTGTAAAATACGCCAAGGCATCTTGCTTGGAAACTTCTTGACGAATGAATGGATTCTTTTGCTTGGCTAATTCCTTCATTTTAGCCTCTACTTTTTCTAAATCCTTCTCAGTGAATGAATAATCTAAAAAATCAACATCGTAATAAAACCCATTTGCTATGGGTGGTCCAATGGCTAATTTAACGCCTGGGAAATGAAATTCTAAGGCTTCCGCCATCAGGTGGGCTGAAGAGTGCCACATGGTTGACTTACCCTCTGCATCATTCCAGGTTAACAACTGCAGTTCGCATTGTGCCGGTAGGGCACGCATCGCATCTTGCACCGTTCCATTTACGTTTGCTGCCAACACATTCCTAGCTAAGCCTTCAGAGATACTTAGGGCTACATCTAAAGCGGTACTCCCCATGGGATATTCACGCGCTGAACCATCGGGCAACGTGACTTTAATAATTCCTTCCATAATCGACTACAAAAGTAGTAAAATCAGGGGAAAACAACGCGTATTGAACTTATTTTCTATGAAGTAATTGCTTAACATCCATTTGAAGCGTTCGAATTGAATTCAGCAGACTTTGTTCGTCTGGAACGATTTCAGGCAACTCCCTGCTGATATAACAAACAAACCTCCAGGCCTCTAATAATTCCGAATAAGGGATTTCATAAGGCTGATAGTTTAAATTCGTTGAAATTAAGGTCAATAACCCAGGCTTTTCTGGACTTAAGCCAATTGTCTTAAATACGATTCCTTCCGATTTAGTGACTAAAATATATTGTTCACCAGCTTTCATGGATGTCCAATCTTGAATGAATTCACCCACTACAATAGATCCCTGATTCACAGGGGGCATTGAATCACCTTGAATTGGAAACGCCCTGTACTTCTTGTTTTTTGAAAGAAATGGTAGGCTTAAGGTTGGGAAATCAGTAAAATATTCAGGGTCCGCAAAACCAGCAGTATACCCAGCACTGGCTTTTTCCGGAATAACCTCAATGAGTTCATCATTAGTTAAACTTACAATTGAGGCTAAGATGCGTAATTCAGTGCCCTTCATCCGTTGCTCCGCACGTTCAGTAATTATTCGCCAATCCACTTCTTTGAAGGTGGAGAAATCTTTAGTTATGAGCTCCTCGATTGACAAGCCATAATACTTACTGATTTGCAACATATTTTCCAGATTCGGTTGGGCAATGTTGTTTTCATACCCACTGTAGGTAGATCGATTTAACCCTAATGCGGCAGCTACTTCTTCTTGTGACTTACCTTTTCTTTTGCGTAAAATTTTAATATTTTCTCCAATAAACATATCTTCGATTTTCAACAAATTTAAAAAATAATCAAATACATTGATTAAATTTTAATCTTTTTATTGAGCCACGAACTTGTATATAATAAATCCACTTTGTTGAACAGGAGCTGAATCTTTAACATTGAATTTAGATTTTTTAGCATAGCGCACGGACTGTTCAATCATGCATTGATTAGCACCGCTACTTTTTGACGCCTCATACTGTGCTTCAACCACCTTTCCTCCTTTATCCACTTTGATAGAAACCACAACTTTACCTGTAG
>Ga0208682_1000455_pt1 | contig 12356 bp, 5 predicted proteins | sample Colrivmeta156802_FD_187687 | JGI IMG/M metagenome (GOLD analysis project Ga0208682, IMG submission 187687) | Estuarine microbial communities from the Columbia River estuary - metaG 1568-02 (SPAdes) (version 2) | ecosystem: Environmental > Aquatic > Marine > Intertidal zone > Estuary | place: USA...
CTTTTTCCCAAACCCTTCCATCGAAGAGAGTTGTGCAAAGTCAAGTGTATAGATTCCGGGAATATCACCAAGTAATCCTAACTCCACAAATTTTCTAACGTTGGCTTCGCCAAATCCTTTTATATCAAGTGCATCTTTACTTACAAAGTGAATAATTCTCTCAATGACTTGTGCAGGGCATTCTAAATTGATGCAACGCCATACCGCCTCTTCTTCCTCTTTGAATAATTTACTTGCACAAACAGGACAAACACTCGGAAACTGAATTTGTTTTTCTTTTCCAGTACGCGCTTCCGTCAGTGATTTGACTATCTGAGGAATAACATCACCCGCTCTTTCAATTAGCACTTGATCTCCAATTCGTAGATCTTTTTCTGCAATATATTCCTCATTGTGCACGGAGATACTGGATACCATCACGCCGCCAACTCCTACTGGTTCTAATTTTGCAACTGGAGTCACGGCTCCTGTTCGTCCCACCTGAAATTCGATTCCAATTAATTGAGTAGTGGCTTGTCTTGCTTTGAATTTAAAAGCTACTGCCCAACGCGGATGATGTGAAGTCATCCCTAATTTTTCCTGTAGCGCCACCTCATTTACTTTGATCACCATCCCATCAATTTCATAGGGTAACGTATCGCGAACAGCTTCAAATTCTACACAATAATTAATCACGTCTTGTATTGAATTGAATACTTTTTTTTCTCGTACTGGACTTCTGAAGCCCAGTTCCCACAATAAACCAAGTGTAGCGGCATGTGATTGCAGTGCTACCGGCGATTGTTCTTCTTTTTGAAGTGAGAAATAACTAAGATGATAAACAAATACTTCAAGATTACGCTTGGCTACTTCGCGAGGATCTTTGAGTCGAAGCGTACCACTGGCTGCATTACGCGGATTCGCTAGCGGAGCCAATCCCTGCGCTGTTAAACTTTGATTATAGCGACTAAAATTTTCTTTGTTCATCAGTACCTCACCTCTGATCTCAGCTTGTTGAATTCCAAATTTTGAAAATGGGGCTGTTAATGGAACCGAATGTATTTGCCGTATGTTGATGGTTACTTCATCTCCAGCTACTCCGTCACCACGCGTGGCAGCGCGTACTAATTGATCATTTTCATAGATCAATGAAATACTGCCTCCGTCAAATTTGGGCTCTACACAATAGCTGATTTGTTCGAGACCGGACAATTCACGAACCTTTCTGTCAAAATCAAGTAAATCGTCAGCGTTATAAGAATTGTCCAGCGATAACATGGGCACCAGGTGTTGAACCGTAGGAAACTCACGGGTCAATTCATGGGCCACCCGTTGGGTGGGCGAGTCCAGAGTAATCAGGGTTGGATTCTCCTTTTCAATTTTTTCAAGTGCTTTAAAAAGCTGATCGTATTCAAAATCAGAAAGGAGAGGGTCGTTCAAGATGTAATAACGATGTTCATGAAAGCGCAACACGCTCCGCAACTCCTCAATGTTTGAAGATTCTATTCCCTTTTTTAGCGTTTGAAGAAGCGATTGGGTTCGCTCCAACCAAAAAGGGGTCTGCTCTTTTCCGTACATGGGCGCTAAGCTATTAGTAAAATTTCAAATCTCTAATGTGTTACAAATACATATTACTTGGTATATTCGTAATTGCCGAAAATGCTGCCATATGAAAAGGATCTCCCTGCTTGTGATACTGATCTGCGGGTCAGTTTATGCCTCAATAGCCCAACTTTTAACCTGGACTCCTGCCTTTCCGAGGGATAATGATAATCTTTCCGTGGTAGTGGATGCCACAAAAGGTAACCGGGGTCTTAATAACTATACTAATACCACTGACGTTTATGTACATACCGGTGTAATTACAAATCTCAGTTCGTCCTCTTCCGATTGGCGTTATGTAAAATTTGGTGCTCAAAGTCCCTGGGGTCAGCAAGTGGCCGGATTACAAGCCACTTCAATGGGGAATAATAAATGGCGTTATGATATCAATAATGTCCGCGCTTTTTATGGGGTACCTGCTGGCGAAACGATTCTTAAAGTAGCCATCTTATTCAGAAATGGAAATGGATCACTGAAGCAAACCAACACGGACGGATCCGACATGTTCATCCCAATTTACAGTAACGAATTACAGGTTCGTTTTTCAGAACCTCCTTATCAGCCTACGTCAACGCCTACGCCTGAGCCCATCAATTTACAAGTGGGGCAAACACTCCCCGTAACGGCTATCACCAGTTTGTCCGCTACCACGTTACGGTTAATTCATAACGGGACGCAGGTGCAAACTGGTTCCAATGTAGCCACTCTTTCTGCCAACGTTTCAGTGACTGCTCCCGGCGATCAGACCGTTATTGCTGAGGCTGTTTTAGGAGCAACCACCAAGCGTGATACCCTTCGCTTTTTTGTAAGCGGAGGTGTTACAACAGCTCCGCTTCCTGCTGGAGTTCGGGACGGAATTAATTACGAACAGGGAAATACCAGTGTGGTCTTAGTGCTTTATGCTCCTGGTAAATCACGTGTATCGGTGATTGGAGACTTCCCGGGAAGTAATTGGTTGGAACAATCTGCTTTTGCAATGAATCGTACCCAAGATGGTAATTATTGGTGGTTGCGAATTACAGGCCTTACCCCCGGAACAGAATATGCATTTCAATATTTAGTTGACGGTACGCTGAAAGTGGGCGATCCCTACGCGGAAAAAGTGTTAGACCCCTGGAATGATCAATACATCACTCCGGCAACCTATCCTAATCTTAAGCCTTATCCTACAGGAAGAACCACTGGAATTGTAAGTGTATTGCAAACAAATGAACCTACTTACAATTGGACCGTAAACAATTTTACTCGTCCTGATAAAAGAGGGTTGGTGATTTATGAAATGTTGCTTCGTGATTTTGTAGCAGCACATGATTGGAAAACTCTTCGAGATACCCTTTCATATTTACAACGATTGGGGGTGAATGCAATCCAGTTGATGCCGGTGGGTGAATTTGATGGGAATGAAAGCTGGGGTTATAATCCTTCTTACTTTTTTGCTCCCGATAAATATTATGGCACCAAGAACGCCTTGAAAGAGTTTATTGATACCTGCCACCGCAGAGGTATGGCTGTTATACTTGATATGGTATTGAATCATACCACAGGTAGCAATCCGTTGGCTGCACTTTATTGGAATAGTACCAGTAATCAACCAGCCGCCAATAATCCTTGGCTTAATGAAACTGCCCGACATCCTTTTAATGTATTCAACGACTTTAACCACGAGAGTTTAGTTACTCGTTATTTCAGCAGCCGTGTGATGGAACACTGGCTCAAGGAATACAAAGTAGATGGCTATCGTTTTGATCTCTCCAAAGGGTTTACACAAAATAATACTGGATCGGATGTAGCGGCATGGGGTAGATATGATGCGAGCCGGGTTGCTATTTGGAAACGTTATTACGATACTATGCAAGTAAAATCTTCTGGTAGTTATGTGATCCTAGAGCATTTTGCAGATAACACGGAGGAGATAGAACTTTCTAATTACGGCATGTTGCTTTGGGCAAATAATACCTACCAGTTTCAAGAAGCTGCCATGGGATTTTTACCGAATTCAAATTTTAGCGGCAATATCTTTACAGCTAGGGGTTGGACTAAACCACACCTGATTGGATACATGGAGAGCCATGATGAGGAAAGACTCATGTACAAAGCATTACAATTTGGAAATTCATTGGGTTCCTATAACATTCGAAACTTAGCTACGGCACTAAAGCGGATGGAGTTAACTGCAGCATTTGGTACTATGATACCGGGGCCCCGCATGATCTGGCAATTTGGTGAAGTGGGATATGACTTCTCCATCAATCATTGCCCAGATGGCACGGTGAATAATAATTGTCGCACTTCCAACAAACCGATTCGTTGGGATTATCAAACGGTGACTGAAAGAAAAGCACTCTTTACAGTGTACAGCAAATTGAATCAGCTGCGACAACACCCGCTGTATAAAAACAATTTTACTTCTGATCGGATTGTACATTCTCTCAATGGTCCTTTCAAATGGCTTCAACTAACAACGGATACTTCAAATATTGTTGTACTCGGCAACTTTGATGTAGCCGCCTCTCAGTCATCCATTACTTTTCCCAACGCAGGTACCTGGTACGATTATATGACTGGTGCTACGTTTAGCGCCACGGGATCCGGTCAGTCAATTCTGTTACAGCCCGGGGAGTACAAAGTCTATGTGAACCGCAATATCACTAATAGTGGCGGTGGCGGTACAGGTGGCGGTGGTGGTGGTACCGGTGGTGGCGGAACTGTTACAGCGTTTTCTGCCAAGGTTCTTCCTAATTTGGTGAACAGAACTGTTAGCGGTATCGGTGCTATGGATTTGGTTTTAGAAATTCCAACAGCTGGAAATGTGATGGCTACTTTATATAATCTGGCTGGTCAATCCTTGTCGGTAATTCAAAACGGATCACTAACTAGTGGTGTACATCGGATTTCCATGCAGCAAAAAGTACAAACACTTTCTGCAGGTATATATATAATCAAAGTCACAGCTCCCGGCGCACAGTCGGTAGTACGTTTTGTAATTCAATAAGCTGCTGCCATGCCTAATACCACTTTAACTTTAAAAAGCGCAGCTTCCGAAAAAAGAAATCGGCAAGACTATTTTAATATTGCCGTTTCGGTGGACTGTGTGATTCTCGGCTATGAGAATAAGGAATTAAAAGTTTTATTGATCGAATCAGACTTGGAAGAGTTCAATGGATTGCATTCCTTACTTGGCGATCTAGTGGGTCCTGATGAAGATTTAGATACAGCTTCCTATCGCGTGTTAAAAGACAGAACAGGTTTGGATGATGTGTATTTGGAACAGGTGCAGTCGTTTGGAAATATTAATCGGCACCCCTCGGGACGTGTAGTAACAACCGCCTATTATTCTTTATTAGATATCAGGAACCATCGATTGCAATTAAGCCACAACGAAGTTTCCTGGCATACAGTGAACGATATAAAAAAATTAGCATTCGATCACAAAGAGATCTTGGATACTTGCCTGAAGCGTTTGCGTGAACAAGTGATGGAAAGACCCATTATTTTCAACCTATTGCCTTCAAAATTCTCTTTACGGGAACTTCAGGAAGTGTATGAGGCTATATTGGGAGTGGGGTTAGATCGTCGGAATTTTAGGAAAAAAATCATGCTAAAAGATTGGATGACAGACCTTAAGGAGATGGAGACGGATGTGCCACACAGGCCCGGAAAGCTCTACAAAGTCAATGCCTTATAAAATCTTAAACAAGAAGTTTTGCTAAATTAAAATTTTCTTAATATTGTGTATTGGATACACATTTAGTGCATCCCCAAATCTGATTGCTTAACCATTAATGATTGCTTATGTCATTATCTAAACTCTCGAGGGTGTTCGGCCTTATCGTGCTAACACTCGTTGTGCAATTTTCTTTTGCGCAGGATAGAGTGATTACCGGAAAAGTTACTGATGCCAATGGTGCGCCACTTACAGGTGTGAGTGTAACCGCTAAAGGAAGTAATGCCGGCACTCAATCTGACGCACAGGGACAGTTTCGAATCAGTGTTGCATCTTCTGTAAACACATTGGTCATTTCCTCTGTTAATTTCACTACACAGGAAGTTTCAATCCAAGGTGTAAATACAGTGAATGTAGTGCTGGCTAGTGCTAACAGTACACTCGGTGATGTAGTGGTTGTTGCTTACGGTACACGCCGTAAGACTGACCTTACCGGTTCTGTAACTGCTGTCACTGCAAAAGATTTCCAGAAGGGTAACATCAACTCTTCTGAACAACTCCTCGTGGGTAAAGTAGCAGGTCTCTCTATTACAACTGGAGGTGGTGCTGCAGGTGGTGGAAGCCGCATTCGTATTCGTGGTGGTGCTTCACTCAATGCCAGCAACGATCCATTGATTGTAATTGATGGAGTCCCTGTTGATGGAAATGGTGTTTCTGGTTCAGCAAATCTGTTGAATACCATTAATCCCAACGACATTGAGTCAATGACCATCTTAAAAGATGCTTCTGCCACGGCACTATATGGTTCTCGTGCCTCTAACGGCGTAATCATTGTCACGACTAAAAAAGGCACAAAAGGGGCGCTTCGCTTTAATTTTAGCAATACTACTTCTGTAGGGATGATCACCGACTACGTTGATGTGTTAACAGCGGATGAAGTACGTGATATCGTTAATAAGGATGCAGCTACAACAGGAAGCAACATGTACAAAAACATGTTGGGTACTGCAACTACTGACTGGCAGAAAGAAATTTACCAAGCTGCTATCGGAGCGGACAATACCATCAGTGCTTCTGGAAGTTTGGGTAATATTCCTTTCCGCGCTTCATTGGGTTATCTGAATCAAAATGGTATTCTTCGTACCAATAATTTCAGCCGTATTTCTACTGCTATCAATCTTTCACCAAAGCTGTTGAAAGATAATCTCTCCTTGAACATTTCTGTAAAAGCTTCCCAAACTCGCAATCGTTTTGCTAATGAGGGTGCTATCGGAAATGCAGTGAGTTTTGACCCTACTAAACCCGTAATGAGTGGTAATAATAATTGGGGTGGTTATTATGAGTGGTTGAACGGTAGCGTGCCTAATGATCTTTCTAACCGCAACCCAGTTGGTTTATTAATGTTACGCGATAATCGTTCTACGGTAAACCGTATGATCGGAAACGTGCAAGCAGAATACAAACTTCCTTTCTTACCAGATTTAAAAATTCAGGCCAATGTGGGTATGGATTTTGCATCTGGTAGCGGTAATGATAATACTGATTCTGTTTCTGCAACTAACTACAGAAGCGGCGGACGTCGTCAGTACTACGAGCAACAAAAAATTAATCAGCTGGCTGATGTAGGTCTTTTCTACTCCAAAGAAGTAAAAAGCATCAAGAGTAAAATTGATGTGTTGTTAACGCATAGCTACCAAAGTTTTGTTACCGATGTGTCTAATTTCCCTGCTTTGAGCTATCGTGCAATTTTTGACCGTGCGAATCCTGCTAAAAAAGATACCATCATTGGAACAGAACCTGTATTCCTGACTGATCGTCCTGAGTATAGATTAGAATCTTATATCGGAAGAATCAACTACACGTTGATGGATAAATACTTGTTGACTGCTACTATTCGTAGTGATGCAAGTTCTAAATTGAATCCCGATGACCGTATTGGTTACTTCCCTTCATTAGCGTTTGCATGGAAGGCGCGTGACGACTTTTTCCGTAATTCCAGCAAAGTGAATGATTTGAAGTTCCGTTTTGGATGGGGAGTTACCGGTCAGCAAGATGGAATCAGCTATTATTCTTACTTACCACGCTATACACTGAGTAATAATACTGCTATGCAGCAGTTTGGTAGCTCATGGGTAAACTATCTGCGTCCTGCCGGTTATGATCCTTCCATCCGTTGGGAGACTACTACAACCACCAACTTCGGGGTGGACTATGGTTTCTTCAACAATCGCGTGAGCGGTTCGGTAGATTACTACAAGCGCAAAACAAAAGATTTGTTGGCTAATGTGGCCGTGGCTTCTGGTGCCAATTTTGTAAATGAAATTGTTACTAACGTAGGTAATATTAATAGTGAAGGGGTAGAGGTTACTTTGAATTTAGTTCCCATTCGCAGCAAGAATGTTACTTGGGATATTAACATGAACTATACGTATAATAAAGCCACAATTACCAACTTGTTACGTAATCCTGATCCTAAGTTCAAAGGACAAGAGGTTACAGGAATTGGGGGTGGTACCGGTAACACAATCGGTATCCATTCAGTTGGGTTTGCTCCTAACAGCTTTTATATGCTGAAGCAGATTTATGATCAGAATGGAAAGCCCATTGAAGGATTGTTCGAGGATACAAACCGTGATGGCTTGATTAATAATGACGATCGCCAGATCAGTCAGAAGCCTGCAGCCGATGTATTACTGGGCTTCAGCACTTCATTGAGCATTAAAAAATTCTCTTTTGGTATTGCAGGTCACGGTATGTTGGGTAACTATCTCTACAACAACGTAAATTCTAATAACGCAACCATGCGTTCAATCAAGAATCCCGTTCAGTTTATTGGAAATGCAACCCGTGATTTACTGACCACTAATTTCAACAACAACTGGTATTTGTCTGACTACTATTTGGACAATGCTTCCTTCTTCCGTATCGATAATATTAATTTCGGTTATGAGGCTGGACGTGTATTCAATGATAAGGCAACGCTTCGTGTAAATGCCAGCATCCAGAATGTTTTTATGATTACAAAGTATGGTGGACTGGATCCGGAGAATGCGGGCGATGGTGGAGTGGATGGAAATATTTATCCACGCCCTCGTGTGTATTCAATTGGCTTCAATCTTGACTTTTAATTTCTAAAATCAACGCATTATGAAAAATATAGTCATCAAAAACACACTATTACTGGGAGTGGTACTTTTACTCAGTGCTTGTGCAAAAAAGTTGGATTTATTTCCACCCAATGACCTGACTTCTGCCGATGTATATTCTACAGCTGCCGGCTATCGTCAGGTATTAGCTAAAGTTTATGGAGGTTTGGCAACAACTGGTAACAGTGGTCCTGCCGGTGCTTCTGATATTCAGGGTTTGGATGAAGGTTCTCAATCACCTTTTCTCCGTGGTTTTTTTAACTGTCAAGAGCTTCTCACCGATGAGGCAGTTGTATCCTGGAATGACCAAACTATTAAAGATTTCCATAACCTAAGCTACTCCAGCGCAGATCCTTTCTTAAAAGGAATGTATGCGCGCCCCATTTACAATATCATGGTGGCCAATGAATACCTGCGTGAGTCAACAGACGAGAAATTAGCTGCCCGTAAGTTGAGCGCTGATGAAGTGAACGCAATCAAGGCTACACGTCCTGAAGCTCGCTTCCTTCGTGCTTTCAATTACTGGGTAATGATGGATTTGTTCGGTCGTTCAACCTTTATTACTGAGGCAAATGAAGTGGGTACCAATCTCCCTCAAGAGATTTCTCGTGCCAATCTCTTTAATTACGTCGAAGCTGAGTTGAAGGTTATAGAGAACGAACTCAAAAATCCTCGTACCAATGAATACGGTCGTGTAGATAAAGGTGCAGCATGGGCCTTATTAGCACGTATGTATTTGAATGCACAAGTATATACTGGTTCTGCTCGTTGGGCAGATGCGATTACCTATGCATCAAAAGTAATTGCAGGAGGGTATTCACTACACTCTAATTACCGCGAATTGTTTATGGCGGATAATGATAAGCGCACTGGCGAAATTATCTTTGCCATTACCTGTGATGGATTAAAGGCTCGTTCCTATGGCAATACAACTTTCTTTATCCACGCCGCTGCAGGTGGAGACTATGCGGACTTCGGAACCAGCGAAGGTTGGTTTGGTTACCGCGCTACAAAAGGATTGGCTGACCGTTTCCCTGATCTAACAGGTGCAACTGATCGTCGCGCCATGTTCACTACTTCATTATATGGAACTAATGCTGCACAGATTGTAATCAATGATGTTGCTGATTTTAGCAATGGCTTACATGTAAACAAGTGGAGAAATATCCGTTCAGATGGACAGCCAGTATCCGATGCAACTAAGTATTGGTCAGATATTGATTTCCCTGTTTTCCGTTTATCTGAAATGCATTTGATCTACATCGAGGCTACACTTCGTGGAGGAACAGGTGGAGATGCCGCTACTGCATTGGCGTATATCAACGCAATCCGTCAGCGTGCACACAATGGTAGCACTGCTGCAGACATCACAGCCAGTCAGTTAACACTTGACTTTGTGTTGGATGAAAGAGCTCGTGAATTGTATTGGGAAGGACATAGAAGAACGGATCTGGTTCGTTATGGTCGTTTAACTACTGGTACCTACCTCTGGCCTTGGAAAGGCGGCGTTGCTTCTGGTACTGCCGTGGACAGCAAGTACAACCTATTCCCTGTGCCTGCTTCCAACAGAACTTCTAACCCTAACCTGAGCCAAAACCCCGGTTTCTAATCAACAATAAAATTGATTGCCATGAAAAACATAGCAAAACTTCTGTTAGGATCCTTCCTCTTGATGGGGATTGTTTCCTGCGATAAAGAAGAAAATCAAATCATGTACATGGGTGGTACCAACCCTGTGTTGTCTACCACAGCTACGGCACCCATTGTTCTTCGTAAAGAGAACAGAGACCAAGTTGGTCTTGTGCTGAATTGGACAAACCCTAATTACCGTTTTACTACGGGCGTAAGTTCTCAGGACGTTACTTACCTACTACAAGTTGATACCGTTGGCGGAAACTTCGCTAGCCCTAATAAGCAAGAATTAGCCATCGCTAAGGAATTGGGAACTCGAATGACTGTAAAAGATTTAAATACAGTATTAGGTAAAATGGAATTGCGTGCAGGTGTAGCTTACAACATGCAAATGCGTGTGAGAGCTTCTCTGATCAATGGAACAGTTCCTTTGACCTCTAACACGATCACCGTTCGTGTTACCCCTTATCTAGACTTTGCAGTAGAGCCTCCTGGAACTGAAGCGGGTGGATACAATGATGCCGGTCTCTGGGCATTAGGTGATGCGTTTGCATCAGGCTGGAGCAACCCAATGGGCGCCCCTTATAATGTATCTCAGAAGTTCAGAAGAGATGCCAGCAATCCTTTGCTGTATATCTTGGATGATGTAACCTTTAACGCCTCTGGTTTTTACAAGTTAATTCAAACACAGGGTGTTTGGGGAACACAGTATCGTCCTGCTCCAACCAATGTAAACGATGTGGATGCTTTGGGAGGTGAATTTGAAAAACGTGATGCCGATCCAGGATTCAAAAGCCCAGGTGCTGGACGTTACAAGATTGAAATGAATTTTCAGACTGGTAAATACAAATTAACCAGACTCTAAACCTAAAAACGTACTGCTATGAAAAATATGCGTAAACTCTTTTATCTGGGTCTGGTGCTGGGAATCGCAGCTTGTACTAAAGTAGCTGATCTACCCTTTTATAAACCAGGTAACTCTGTTGTACTAAGTTCAAACTTTACCAGTGTTACATCTACATTGGCGGATAGTACCCGCAATGTGATCAACTTTAGCTGGACCAATCCACAACACGGAACAGATTCTGCTAATTACAAATATGTTCTTTCCATTGATTCAGCGGGTCGCAACTTTAGTCGTGAAGTAACTAAAACTGTAATGGGTATTCGTAATGCTGCCATCACAGGTCGTGAGTTGAATGGTATCCTACTTAACTATGGTTTTGCATTAGGACGAACGCATTCACTGGATGTGAAAGTGGCTTCTTCTTATGGTAATAACAATGAGAAGTTGGAGTCTAATGTACTCCGTATCACCGTTACACCGTTTGAAGATCCTTCTGTATTGATTTCACAGAATGCAACCCTTTCTCCAAGCCTGGCAACTTCCAACGATCCTGGTAACACATTTACTTGGACACGTTCTTTTGTTAATTACTCGGGAGATATTACCTATACCTTGCAATATGATTCTGCCGGAAAGAATTTTGCTTCTCCTCGTGATTTTGCAGTGGGAGCAAATCGCTTGAATGTAACCTTGACCAATTTTGAGATGAACGAAACTGCGCTCAATGAAGGTGTTGCAGGCGGAAATCCTGGAAGAATCGAATATCGTGTTCGTGCGGTAACCGCGCAGGGGGCTACTTCTTTCTCTAACACAGTAAATGTGTTGATCAATACATACATTCCAATTCTTCGTTTCTATATGCCTGGTGGTTACCAGTCAGCTACTGGAAATGGTAGCAACTGGTCTCCAGAAACCGCTCCTGAGTTAATTCGTGATATTCGTACAGAGGCAATGAACAAATTGTACTATACCTACATCTATTTACCTGCTAACGCTGAATTTAAAATAACGCAAGGTCGTGACTGGGCTATCAACTATGGTGGTACTAACAATAACCTGGTTCAAAATGGGGCCAACTTCACAGTGAGCACAGCTGGTGTTTATCGCGTTTCTATCGATCGAGCAAACATGAAGTACGATATCCGCGAAGGCCGTATGGGCTTTGTAGGTGGTGCTACAGGTGCCGGTTGGAATCCAGGTGCTTCCTTCCCTAACTACGCAATGGGGCATCCTGAGAAAAATCTATTTGTAGGATTAACTGACCTTAACTCCTCTGGTGGCTGGAAGTTGATCGACTTTAATAACTGGAACAGCGGTGATATTACTGCAGCCAATGCGCGCAGTTATGGATCTAACGGTGGTAGTGGTTCTGCATTGGAAGTGAATGGACCCAATATGCCTGATGTTAGTGCTACAGGACGTTACCGTGTAATTTGGGATGGTCGTAACGTAAATAGCATTCGTTATGAAATTTCTCCTGCCAACG
>Ga0208682_1000461_pt1 | contig 12264 bp, 10 predicted proteins | sample Colrivmeta156802_FD_187687 | JGI IMG/M metagenome (GOLD analysis project Ga0208682, IMG submission 187687) | Estuarine microbial communities from the Columbia River estuary - metaG 1568-02 (SPAdes) (version 2) | ecosystem: Environmental > Aquatic > Marine > Intertidal zone > Estuary | place...
TTCCAGTGTTCCAAAACGCGCGCAATAACAAATTCGGCAATTTCAATTGCGGCTGTACCTGCACCATTGGTGAGGCGAATATTGCGTTCCTTTAATTGAGGCAACGGTATATGGTCGTGCCCCGTCATGAACGAGTGGATCCACTTCAACTTGGGGCATGCGGCTAATAGCCAGTCGGGCATGTAAAGAATGAAAGCAACTTCTACATCTTGCAGTTGCTCAAGTTCGCTTGGCGACAAATCTTCGGGGGTGCGGTCGCGCATGTCGACAATGTTGTACTCGGGTAACGCATCGGTCATGCGTGAGGGCCCGCGGCGCTCTTCTAGTTGAGAGTTATCGACAGCGGCGATATAGCAGACAGCAATAGTTGGTAATTTCCCCATCTCTCTAGTCTGCCGTAGTCAGTGGGCGGTAAAAGATCTGAAGCGCTACTCGGGTTGCAGTTTTTGGCGAATCTGAACGTACACGTCGTTGCCAACAAGTGCAGTTAATTCATCTTTCAAAGATTCAACGACCGGCGTATCGCCAACGTATGCCTCATCACCCTCAGTACACACCCAAGCCATTGTTTTCCCATGTTCGCCCCAGTCGGTACGCGACCACCTGCGTACAGTTGCAATTTCGGTGTTGTCGGGCTGCATCTCCCAGTCGACCTTGATAGGCAATTGCCAACAAACAGAAGGCTTCCATTCCGTTGGGCTCTCATTGAACTGCTCACTTGCAATGTGCAGCGCACACCCAGACCCGCCCGCAAAACCTGGGCGGTTCAAAAAGATGCATGCCCCATCAACTACTCGCGTTGCACTATTCGATGAGTCTTTAAAAATTCCGAGTTCAGCAGCATGTGCATGAAATTGAAAGTGCTCGGGCGACAACAGTGCTGCGTGAGCAGCCAGGTCCATTGCTTCATCAATGCCATCAAGTTCGGCGCCCAATGAGCAGCATCCGTGTTGCTTCTCGGTATCTACAGTTGCCTCAATGCCTTTGCAGCCACGACCCCAAATGCAGGTCCAATTCGATTGCAGAAAGCCAGTCTCGAAACGCCATGTGGTGTCGCCATCGTTGACGTCTTCGTACTGAGTCACCCCACCACACTAAGGTGCAGAAATGATTGTTGTTGCAGCACACCTCGATTACGCCACATCGGAAATCAGAGACGCAGTTGTTTCTGCGTCTGCGCCTATCCAAATGGCAACGCGCACCGACGAAGCTGGGTGTCATGCATATTGCTTCGCTGCCGACCCCAGCATCGACACACGCATTCAGGTCTATGAATTGTGGGAAGACCAAGAATCATTAGCGGCTCATTTCCTGCATGCCAATTACGAGGCAATGAAGGTATTGCTGGTATCGAACAAGCCGTCTAACGCTTGGAACCGTATGTATCAGGTGGCGAAAGATGAGCCGGTCTACGGGCCTAACGGCGAAATTCGCAGTACTTTCTTCGTCGACTAGCACGTTCAAAACGAGAGTTGCTTACATACCCTAGGGGGTATATCCTTCATGTATCGCAAACGGGTAATCCACTGTGCAGAGTGAAGAGGAAAAGTGACATGAAGACCAAAACATCGAAGTGGCCCCTTGAACGAGTTCTCTTTGCAATGGCAGGAACAATGGGCTTGCTGAGTGCGTTACTGGTGGCAGTGGTGAGTCCGTGGTTTCTCATCCTCACCGCACTCGTGGGTGTGAACCAATGGCTGTATGTCATGTTCGGCGCGTGCCCAGCCTCACTTGTTCTCAAGCGTTTTGGTGTTGCTGCCCAATGCGGTTGGTGAACTGACCTTTTCTTTACTGAGAGAAGTCGATTTCATTCAGACTGCTTGCTGGGTAATTGCATCTAGTGCGGTACTGAGTTGGCTTTGAGTAATTGACGCAACGCCCACTGTCTCTCATAATGACACCTGGGCGGTTGACTTCGGCGGAGCTGTTGCCATTAAGGTAGGCTGAGGCGTCATGAATTTGGCATGCCAATAAGTCTTGTCGACGGAATCCAGGGTCCGCAATGAATCAAAATGTAAACACTCACGCTTCGCAAAGAGTGCGCGCTTTAGCGCCACTGCGAGATTTCTTGCGTACAGAATCTGCAGGTGCAGTTTTGCTTGCGGGCGGAGCACTCCTTGCGCTTATATGGGCAAACTCTCCTTGGTCTGGTGCCTACGAAAGTTTGTGGAACAGCCGCATTGCACTCACCGTTGCGGGTCACTCAATTGACCTAGATCTCCGGCATTGGGTGAACGACGGGCTCATGACAATTTTCTTCTTTGTCGTGGGTTTGGAAATTAAACGCGAAGCTACCGATGGCCATCTCTCGGAACGTCGTGCAGCGTTGCTTCCTGTTGTTTCAGCCTTTGGAGGAATGCTGGTGCCGGCACTCATCTATCTAGCAATCGCCGGGTCAAGTGCGCCGCGTGGTTGGGCTATTCCTGTGGCTACCGATATTGCGTTGGCTGTGGGCGCAATTTCAGTAATGGGTAAGAGAGTTCCTACTTCGCTGCGTGCTTTTTTGCTTGGTCTTGCCATTGTCGACGACATCGGAGCAATCATCATTATCGCCGCCGTTTATTCAACGGGCGTTTCTTTCGGGTGGTTATTAGTTTCAATTATTGGTGTGAGCGCTTCTGTGGTTGCTCGTCGGTTAGGTGTGCAATCAGTCCTGCTGTACATAGTGGTAGGGGTGTCTATTTGGATGGGGCTTTACCAAGGTGGCGTACACCCCACGCTTGCTGGCGTGATGATGGGCTTGTTGACGCCCGCCGTTGCGCTGAAGCAAACAGATTTTGTTGATATTGAAGAGTTCCCAGAATCTTTAACAAGTGTGGACCCCAGCTCTCTGGGCAACAAAGCGAGAGATTCTGTGTCTGTGGTTGAATGGTTGCAGCACATTTTGCATCCATGGACAAGCTTTCTCATTGTCCCCATATTTGCTCTCGCTAACAGTGGCATTCACCTTTCACTCGACGGACTAGGCGACGCAGCTGGCTCTGCAATTACGTGGGGCGTCTTCTTCGGGCTCATATTGGGTAAGCCGCTCGGAGTAGTTTTGGCAACTCGTATAGCTGTTCGATCGGGAATGTCAGATCGCCCAGAAGGTTCCACACCAAGACAAATGCTGGGTGTAGGTGCGGCCGCTGGAATTGGATTCACCGTGGCAATGTTCATCACGGAACTAGCTCTTACTGATCCAATACAACAAGAAAATGCCAAGCTTGCCATTCTTCTTGCTTCAGTTGTTGCTGCTGGTCTTTCGATGCTTTTGCTGAAGGGGTCCGGGTCTCAAGCAAATACCACGAATGAAAAATCTGAAATAGGCGGATGACCTTCGAACATCACAATGATGATTGAGGGTTTATATCTATTGAGGTGATGGCGATTCTAAATGGCCCTGTTTGTTTGTCGACCAGATAGATGCCCATTTGATAAATGTTGTTCGTATTCATCGCTGGGGCGTCAGCAATTTCCATGAGCCTCCAGTCAACTGCTGTGAAGTCTGATAGTGGCAATTCATAGACCTGATCTTTTTTCGCAGTCGAAGTGAATCGTTGTACGTAATTGGTGCCGTCGTTGCCACGAAGCTGGAAGAGATAGGTCTTGCCGTCGCCTGTTGCGCGTATACGAATTGCACTTGACGCATTCATCAGACTCGGTAATTTTTCATCAACTGGACCAAAGCACGAAACAAAGCCCCCGTTATTGTCAAGCGACAAATTTCCTGCAAAGACCAACTGTTTATTTACCCAAGTGCGGGAGCTTTGCGAAACTCCTCCCATGACTGTGTCGTTTTGCACCGACCAGTTAGCAGCAGCCGATTGTGTCGTGAAGTCATATGCGACGCTTGCCTGACCTGTGGCAGCACTTGTCTGCTCCGTAACGTCTTTTAGCTCGTTCGTGCTACACGCCGCTAGTGCGGTGAAGGCAAGTGCAATAAACAGCTCTCGGTGGCGTTGAAGCATCCCCAACTTTTATCACCAAATCTCCAATGTCAAAAGCATGTGCTCAATAGTCGTCAATGCAGGCGTTTTTTTGGTGCTAATTTTCGCACATGTCGTACAAATCAATGAGTGCCCGGGTTGCAGCTTTCCTTTTGGCAGCAAGTGCAATTGTTTCAGAGGGGTCAACCAACAAAGTAGGGGCAGCCGATTGGGCGCCAAAGGACCCCCCGAGTATCTATGTGATTGGTGCGGGACCGAATGCTGTGAGGCGTACTGACTTTATAAATGATGTGTGCGTGAACGCAGCTCAACTTGATTGTGTGGAGTCCATTGCAGCGCAGCTCAATGGAACTTGGGTATTGGGCACACCAACGGAGTCATTCATTGGCGACTCGCGTACATGGAACATTCCTGGAGTGGTGAACCTCAATGGCTCAACACAAGTTTCCGTGACGCACAAAGTGAACTACACAGGTAACGCTTTTCTTCAGACTCAAATTAACGCAGTCCCCGTGAACGGCAGCTCGGGTGATCTCGATCAAAACTCACTTCCCTTGGGGGTGAAGTTCCGTGCGGTTGTGCGCACCAGTTGGGTTTTGCCCACACATGTTTCTGGTAAATCTACAGATACAAAAGTCACTGTTGAAAAGCTCGCAACATCTGGTGCATCGCGTATTGCAATGGAGGGTATTCCCACTGTGCACATGATTGTTCTTGACAACTCAACAATTACAAGCCCTACAGGCAAAGGAGCAAACGACGTTCGTACCCTTGGAATGACTGTTTCCGATGGGCGGTTCTACCCCGTGAAAAAGGAATGCATTGAGAAGTCGACAATCATGACATCGGAAAATGGATATGGGCATCCGCTTCCTACGTACGCCGATGGCAAATTCGATTTGAAGCTTCAGTCGCCGCATTTTCGCACCGATGGAGTGACGGAACACATTGGAGTGTATGAAGCGTTTATTCCCACCGACATGGCCGAGTGTTTGTGGGCAGAACCTATTTCCAGCACAGATGTTTTTGCTGCAAGCGTCTTCGAAACTGCGGGAGAAGCAAAGCCTGCAACAACGAGTGTGACAGTTACGTCTGAAGGCGTTGTTATCAAGGCATCTGGATTTACATATTCCTCGCCAACGATCCGGATTTCAAAAAGTAGTCCTGCCAATGCGAGTGCTACCGCGCAGGGCGGTTCAACTTTGGCAAGACCAACGGGGGTGAAGGCAAGTGCAGCCAAGCAAACTGCTTCGGTTTCATTCACTCGACAACAAGGCGTTCGCTACTCGGTGAGTGCAACAAAGGGAACGATTAAAAAGACATTCGTCTGTTCACTTGGCAAAACCCGTGTGACGTGCAAAGCATCGCGCCTTGCAGCGGGTAAATGGAAAGTGACCGTACTTGCCACGTCGGGCAGTAAGCGAGCAACTCCGTACGCTGCAACCGTGGTGGTGAAGTAATCAACAATTCGTCGTTATATACAAAAAGGGCCTGAGCATTTCTGCCCAGGCCCTTTGTAAATATTAATGAGTGGAATGACTAGACGAATGCTGAGGCAAACACCAAGGAAACGATGGTCATCACCTTGATCAAGATGTTCATTGCAGGCCCTGAGGTGTCCTTGAAAGGGTCACCCACGGTGTCGCCTACAACAGCAGCTTTGTGTGGGTCAGAACCCTTGCCACCATGTGCACCGGCTTCGATGTACTTCTTGGCGTTGTCCCATGCTCCACCTGCATTTGACATGAAGATGGCAAGTGCAAAGCCTGTCACGAGAGCACCAGCGAGCAAGCCACCAAGTGCATCAACACTCACGAAGCCCACCGCAAGTGGCACAACTACAGCTAACGAACCAGGAATAATCATTTCGCGCAACGATGCTTCAGTAGAAATAGCAACGCAACGTGCAGAGTCGGGAATGACTCCTTCTTTGCCCTCTCGCAAACCTGGAATTTCTCGGAACTGACGACGCACTTCTTCAATCATCTTGTTGGCTGCACGACCGACTGCGTCGATGGTAAGCGCTGCAAACAAGAAGGGAAGTCCTGCACCAATAAACAATCCGACGAACACTTCAACGTCGCCAACATTGAGATTGAGTGCAATCTTGTCTGCGCCACTTGCATCGAGAACTGCGTATTCAAAGCTCTTGAACAAAGCAAGCGCAGTAAGTGCTGCTGAACCAACAGCGAAACCCTTTGCAATTGCTGCAGTGGTGTTACCCAATGAGTCAAGAGCATCGGTGACTTTGCGCACGCTTGGATCGAGGTGAGCCATCTCGGCAATACCGCCGGCATTGTCTGAAATGGGGCCGTAAGCATCAACTGATACAACAACACCAGTGGTTGCCAACATGCCAACAGCTGCCATGGCAATGCCATAGATGCCGCCAGGAACGCCACCAGCGACGTTGCCGAGTGCTTGCTCGCCACCCCAATAGGCAAGGCCGACGCCAACGAGAATCAAAACCACCGATGAGGCGACCGACACCATGCCGGCAGAGATACCTGCAAGCACGGTTGTCGCAGGACCTGTTTCTGATTGCTTGGCAATCTTTTTCACAGTGGGGTATTGATCTGAGGTGTAGTACTCAGCAGTTTTGCCGAGTGCCCAACCCACAAGAAGTCCACCGACAACAGCAACGGCCATACCCCATGGCTTGTCGCTGTCGCCAAACATCCAATAGGACAAAGCAACTGTTGCAATCGCGGTTATTGCCATGGCTACGTTGGTGCCCATATGAAGCGCCCTGCTCAAGGCGTGTGAATCGGTGGAGTCGCCACCACGCACAAAGAATGATCCAAAGATGGACGCCACCATGCCCACAAAGGCAATAGCAAGCGGGAACATCAGCAATGCAATGGTGGAGTATCCGCCGTTTTGCACCAGTTCAGTTGCACCAGCTTTGTCGGCTGAAAGACCCATCGCAAAGGCAACAAGTGAAATCGGCGCAATGATTGATCCGGCGTAGGACTCGAACAAGTCAGCACCCATTCCAGCGACGTCACCTACGTTGTCGCCCACGTTGTCGGCAATTGTTGCCGGGTTACGTGGGTCATCTTCGGGAATACCAGCTTCCACTTTGCCAACGAGGTCTGCGCCTACGTCTGCTGCTTTGGTATAAATACCGCCACCAACACGTGAAAAGAGAGCAATAGACGAAGCTCCAAGACCAAATGCAGTCACAATTTCAAAGGCATCGTCTACTTCCATCCATGTCACAAAGACCAGATAGATCGCAACAAGACCAAGCAAGGCGAGCCCTGCAACGGTGAAACCCATCACAGCGCCACCACGGAATGCGATGGGGAGGGCTTTGCCAGGACCTTGCTTGGCTGCCTCGGCGGTACGAGCGTTTGCCATTGTTGCAACGGTCATACCGACATAACCCGCACCTGCGGACAACAGTGCACCTAAAACATAGGTAACCGATGCAAGTGGGGTAATGACGATTGCGAGAATAATGGCCAAGGCCCCAATGAAGAACGCCACCCAGGTGTATTCCTTTTTGAGGAATGCACGTGCGCCCTTTTGGATCTCCGTCATCAGGAAGATCATGCGGTCATCTCCTGGTGAGGCCGCCGCAACATTTTTATAGAAGAAGACTGCGAGAAGAAGCGCCGCAATTGCGGACCCTCCCGCTAGATACGGAATCATTTCCATGTGGGTACTCCCAATTCGTTTGAGTTGTCGTACCCGAACCTGGGGCAATCACCATGTGTGGGGATGAGTCACAAAGGGGTCAAGCCGTGGGGAACGGGGCGTCACAACAGTAGCGAACACGGCACTCAAAGTGGAACTTCCATAGTCGTAGCCACTGAAACCTATATTCCGCGACCGGGGGCAAGAATGACGCCAAACGGACGATTGTTCGTACTGTCGAGCGGGTTTTACGCGGTCTGCGCACAGTTTTCCGACGCTTTTTGGAATTTGGTCACCAGAGTTACCTAAACCTAAATTTGAACAATGATTACAAATTCACTACCCCGGGCTTATTCACGCAAATCGGCGGGGGTGCTACTTCTTGTTGGTGTTTTGGCTGGTGTCACTGTTGGTGGTGGTGTTGGCGTGATTGCTGCATCAACAACAAAAACTGTGACGGTGTGTGCCGATAACACAACAAACATGTTGCGTTATGCCAAGGGCGGAACTTGTTCAGAGACGGAAACGCCGGTGGTCCTGAATCAAACTGGTCCTGTTGGTAAAACAGGCAAGACAGGTGCAACAGGTAAGAACGGTAAGAGTGGCAAAGCTGGTGCTACCGGCGCGAAGGGTGACACGGGGGCTGCCGGTGCGAAAGGTGACACTGGCGCAAAGGGTGACTCTGGTGCGAAGGGTGACACTGGACCTGCTGGACCTACTGGTGCGACTGGTAGCGGAGGAAGTGGTGGTGGAGCAAGTGCTCCTGTAGCAACAGGCGCGAACTGTATTGCATCAAAGTGCACATACGTGATTGGCGACACCGGCCCTGGTGGCGGCATCATCTTCTTTGTTGATTCCATCGACCAGTACACAGGAGTGAATTATCTGGAAGTAGCACCGGTGGGTTGGGGTAACGGAATAACCGTCAATGAGGGTGGTTTGAGTGGTGAAACAACGGGCAGCTCAACTGTGGACCCAAAGATGAAGTGGTGTTCAGACACAACTTTGTTGCTGAGTCTTAATGCATGGGCTAAGTCAGCTGTTGGTGCTGGAGCAAACAATTCGTCCACTGCTGATACAACGTGTGCCGGTGGTGCTATTCAGGCTGCATCTGACTACGCAGGTGGTTCAAAATCAGATTGGTTTTTGCCTTCTATCGGAGAAGCAATGCTGATCTACAACAATTTAAGGCCAGTGGGTGTTGGTGATTTTGTTGCTGGCGATTATTGGAGTTCGACTGAGTACGACGCAACCCAAGCGGGGACCCAGCGCTTCGCCCTGGGGTTCCAGTCCTTCGCCGGTAAGTCGAACGCAAACTACGTGCGTCCAGTGCGAGCTTTTTAACTATTCACCTATCTTTGAGCAGCATGCCACCAACATCGCTGACCGGTTCTTAAGGTCCGGTTTATTTCACTAACAGTTTGGGGTTATTTCACTAACACTCATAGGTGCGGTGTTATCAAAATTAGGTTATACCTTGTGACGTAAGTGTTGGCGGTTACAGGGTTGAGCGGTTTTCACATGGTTTGCTCAGAGTTTTCACACGCGTTTTTGGTGACCGAATTGTGGTGATCGAAGTGACCTAGAGTGCCGTATGAGAAAAGTACTTAAATCTAAGACTTATTCGCATCGAGCAGGGCTACTACTTCTTGTTGGTGTGTTAGCTGCTGTCGCTGTTGGTGGTTCTGTAGCTGCTGCACCAACGACAAAGGTGACATGGAAAGTTTCGTCACTAATGGCAGGTGAAGCCAAGAAGTTGTCTGCTGTGGTGTCAACAAATTCTCCAGGTGTGAAGACCTGGTTGAAAAAAGGTACGTGTACGTTGACCCCGACGCGTAAACCAACGAGAGTGAAGATGGGTGCGTCAGGCTCGTGCCTGTTGACGTTGAAGATCGCTAAGTCAAAGAATTACCCGGCGAGAACATCAAAGAAAAGAATCTCGCTTGTCGCTCCTGCGACGACTACGACCACAACTGTCGCGCCTACAACAACTATTGCGCCAACAACGACTGTCCCGATAACAACAACTGTTGCGCCCGCGACGACTGTTGCGCCTACAACAACTGTTGCTTTGACGTGTGCAACTGGCGGTGCATGTGTTGTCGGTAATACAGGCCCTGGTGGCGGTACGGTTTACTATGTCGCTCCTTCTAATTTCACCTCTACCGGTTCTGCTTGTGGCGCTACGTGTAGGTATTTAGAAGTTGCACCAGTTGGGTGGATAAGAGCTTCTACACCTGCTGGGCAAACGAACTGTGATGATGGGACTGTGGGCACAAGCTCAGTTGACCCGAGGTGTGTGTGGTCAGGCAACACAAGTGTTGCAATTGGTTCAACGGGAACAGGAATCGGGACAGGCTACGCCAATACTTCAGCGATGATTCTCCAAAGCGATACTGCAGGAAAAGCAGGAACTGTTGCCCGCGCATTTCAAGGCGGCGGCAAAACCGACTGGTTTTTGCCATCGAAAGACGAACTGAACGCCCTATGTAAATGGGCGTTTAACGACACCGTGAATGTGATCTGCAATAACAGTGGTTCTGGCGGTTCATCGTTAACGAACGGTGGTTTTGCTTCTTGGCCCTATTGGAGTTCGTCTGAGAGCTCCTCGTCGGTTTCGTGGATCCAGGACTTCGGATCAGTAGATAATTTGCGCGGGTCCCCGGGCCCGGAGAGCCAGTCAGCGAACTATATCCACGTGCGTCCGGTGCGGGCTTTTTAACTATTCATTTATTCATCTATTTGTGTTCGGGTTGCCAGTAGTGGGAAGAACACAAAAAGATTGTTTTTGGGCGCCATGTCAACAGCAGCGCTGACCGGTCCCTGGGGTCTGGTTTATTTCACTAACAGTTTGGGGTTATTTCACTAACACCCCTGGGTGGGGTGTTAGTGAAATAGGTTTAGCCCTTATGGCGTAAGTGTTTGCTGTTGTGGGGTCGAGCGGTTTTCACACGGTTTTCTCAGAGTTTTCACACGCTTTTGGAGACCGAGTTGTGGCGAGCTGTGTTACTGAGATGAGTTGTGTCTCTCAGGACACTGATTGTTCTGACGTGTTGGAGCTGCGCACGCAGTTGTGGCGCGATTGTGTTGTTTCCTGCTGTAGCAGAGAGTTTTAGGCGGCGCTGTCGCTGGTTCGATCACAAGTTGCGAATTGAGGCCAACTCACTATCTGCTGAAGCAACAACCGACTAACGGCCACACTCTCAACAGCGGACCCTAACGAGTTGCGGTTCGATGATTCTCAAATCCGCGCGCTGGAAGTAATTTGCCGAACTGAATTTCAACGACCGTCGTTCGGTTCATCCCAGGGGTCATTAATCCAGTCTTCTCCGTACCGTCCGTCTGGCCCTTCGATGCAACTGTTGTATCCTTCACACGGATCATTCGAAGGTTCTGGGATATAGTCGTCTTCACTGGGGGTCGGAACGCACACGATGTCACAGTCGCCCCCTCCTTGCGGAGAATCGCCACCGTAAGACCCACTTCTTTGCAACAACTCATCGACCTCGCTCTGCAGTGGTGCAGACGCCATGCATTCGGAACGTTTCCTCGTAAGGAATCGCGAAATGGCTCCTTTATCGCCCTTACGGAAAACAGCCCAATCATCGAGTGTCTCGTAAAGACAAAACCACACAGTAGCTTCCTGTTTGTTGCCGGTTGCTCCGTCTGCAGTCAGATCCGTTGCAATCCCTCTTGCAATTCCTTGGTTTGTTTGGTGTCGTTGCCAACGCTCGTTCTCAGAGACTGCTTTAATGACTGGCGCGCCCGCCAAGAGAATCGGTACTGACAGGCACAGAACTCCTAATCCAATCGTTATCGCAATGTCAAACTTGGACTCGCCTTTCCTTCGCCCTTCAATTAGGAGATCCCATGTCACTGAAATAACTACTATCGCAGCCCAGATCGCAAGAAGACTGACTACGACACTCACGAACACCCACGTGCCGCGATCATTCCAGAATCCCCGCGAGTATGCCCACATCAGCCCAATCTTACAGTTGGTTGAGAGTGGCGTTTCCGATTTGGTGCACGTCAGTCGTTTCAGGACAACGCAGGTAAACAGTTATTGATGCCAGGTTCCCTTTTCCGTCGTAACGACTTTTAAGCAGCATTGTCACCAGCTCGGATGAATCGAAAACCAACGATGTCATCATCGCTTTGCAACAACGGGTGATCACTGGGCAGTGTGTTGGTTCGTTGTTGCCAGTTTTGAATCATCCGTAAGTTGTATGAGGCGTTCACCATAGTGATTGCAATGTTCACGAGCGGAAGACCAGTGACGTGGAATAGACCACGGCTCATGTTTTCTGTGGAATCATTTTTGCGGTTGCCGTAACTGCCTTCAACGTAGGTGCGTTTGCGATATGTGTTCGCCCATTTTTTGCTACCCCAGTAGTGCTGTTGGTCAAGTTTGAGAACTTTGTCTGGTGGGGTCACTTTCACGGTTTGTTGTGTACAACAAGCGGGGAGTGGCTCGGGTCCATTCGCATCGGGTGGTTTGGTGATGATCGGGATTCCTTGCGCGATCGCTGCAGCCTCGGTACCTGGTCGTAACGGGCAGCCAACATGTCCAGCGAGTGCTGGGCATTGAAGACGTTGCGCACCGTCGGGTTGAGGCAAGTTGATGCGCCGCATCGTGTACGTCTTACGTATGCCGATGACGCGATGGAACGCTTCGTGCAAGGCGGGTTCA
>Ga0208682_1000479_pt1 | contig 12029 bp, 3 predicted proteins | sample Colrivmeta156802_FD_187687 | JGI IMG/M metagenome (GOLD analysis project Ga0208682, IMG submission 187687) | Estuarine microbial communities from the Columbia River estuary - metaG 1568-02 (SPAdes) (version 2) | ecosystem: Environmental > Aquatic > Marine > Intertidal zone > Estuary | place: USA...
TTGTTAAATTAAAATCAGAAAAAGCTGCTAACGAGCAGAATATTAAGAAAATTGATAATTCAATTAGCTCAACTAGAAGCCTAGTAAATACTAAAAAGTACTCTTCTAAAGTAGAGGCTGACAAGGACAAATCACAGTTGAACTCATTGCTTTCTTCTAGAAAAGCTGAAGCTGAAGCATATTCTTCTGTTGTTACTGAAATTGCAACAATCGCAAGTTCAAGTAATTTAAATAACGTTAGTCCTAAATATAGGATTAGAGGATTCTGGTCAATTCCGGAACCTAAATCTCTTAATGATTCAAAACCACAAGAAATTGTACAATTTAAAATTAGATACCGTTATAATTCAACTAATGGATCTACTAGTCAAATTGAGCAAATAAATTTTAACGATACTACTAACTCAACTGTAAAAACTGCGGCCTTTTCAAATTGGATTGAAGTTGACGGACCGGTTAGAAAGAGAGTTAAAGACGAAATTACTGGAAAATTCTACTGGAAAGTTGAAAACGAAGAAGACGCACAAGCAGTTAACTTTAATTCGCTAGACGTTGCAATTTCTCCAGGTGAAATTGTTGAAGTGATGGTTAAATCAGTTTCTGAAGCTGGTTTTCCTTCGAATCCGATTGTTTCAGATTGGTCACCTATTATTAGCATACCTTTTCCAGAAGGAGAAATCCCTGTTGAGAACCTAACTGATATTGTTAAAGAAAATAGTTTAGAAACTATTAGAGTAAAAATCGACAACGATTTAACTGCTCTTGGAGTTTATTCTCATATCGGAGAATCATTCACATCAGGTGATAAATTCTTCGCGCATACTGCAAATTCTATTGCATCTGGATTCTTAACAGCAGAACAGAATCCAGTAACTGTATACGAAAAAATGATCGAGATGCAGAATCAAATCGATCGATTAACTGCTAAAATTAACGGTACTCTTGGAGAACTTCAAGTTTACATCGAAGACGAATCTGGAAATATTACAAACGTTTCAAATAACACGACTGTAAAATTATTTGCTGGACATTATACTGATGAGGTTAACGCCCTATCAGGAATTAAGAAAGGCGCAATTATTACTAAAGTATTTAAAGTTAAATTAGCAAATACTAAAGCAACTACTCTAGAATTAGTTTCTAGACTGGTTGGAGATTTTGAAACTCCAGCGCATGTATCTTCGAATATCCCAGGAAGAACCCTTTATGGATTTGGTCTTGGAACTGCAATAACTTCTGCAATTGGGACTACAAATATTACATCTGGAACATCAAGTAATGTTACATTAACGGTACCTAATACTACTATTGCAGTAGGACAATTTGTGCATGGATATGGTATTCCTGCAGGTACTACAGTGCAATCTATTTCTGGAGTAACTCTAGTATTAACAAAAGCAGCAACAAAAGCAGCATCTGGAACTGCATTATCATTTGTAGTTGCCGCTGGAATAATCGATCCTACAATTGCTGGAGATTCTTATTATACTAATGAAGCTAAATATGACTGGGTGCCGATTCAATATCAAAATGCACCAGCTTCTAGTTTAGCAACTCCTTGGTTTAGTCAGATTCCATTCCAATCTTCTCAAATGAAGGGACAGTTCATCTATTCTAGATTTAAGAATGTTGCAAATGATGATAGTTTATATGTTACTGAACCAGTCGATACTGGTATAAGTTATGCTACTGCTCCTTCTAATTATACTGGAGTTAGCGATTATGAATATGGTACATCATACAATTATAACTTGACATTTGCAAATGGTAATCCTGCTGAAGGAACTAATAGAAATTATTTTGATGCGACTGTTTCTCCATATACTGCAACAACTGGAACAAATGATTTTATTTGGTCTGGTGCATATAATGGTCTTGCTCCTAGAACAACAGCACTTGATAGCGGCACAGGTACAGTAGGATCTAGTGAATATGATAATGGTCTGTATTTACATAAAAATCATCCGATATTAAATCAATCTTTAGTAGGCAATCAATTAAGTATTTTAGACTTACACTCTGCTGGAATTATTGCAATGCCAAAAGCAGCAAACAGAAGAGTAAATATGGATTTTGGTTCAAAGCAGACTCCTTATAAAATAGTAACTTGGACGAATAATGCAAACGTTACGGTAAGCCGATCTATTAAAATGTCGTTTGATGCAAATGATGTTTATTTATTAGGTGGTAGGTCATGCGGAGCTTTCTTATTCATGGCACCACTAGAACAGAAATCTTTATTAGTTGATGCTAAGAATAAATTTGGTAAGTCAAGAGTAGACACTGGAGCTTCTAAAGCTCTTTCAATTGATATGATATTCCAATATAGAATGACTGATTATTACGGTGACGATAATAACGTTGGTAAGGTTGGTGGTATCTTAACTACCAGTCTTGCAAATATAACCTACAGTAAGAAAATAGGTTTAGACATTTTAGACGGAGAGAAAAACGAATTTAAATTTGACGTAGAAGTATACGCTAAATATAAAGCTGAAGGTTCTTCAGTAACTAATATCACTAAGGCAATGCTAACTAACTTCAATACTTCCGGAGGCGGAGGAGGCGGTGGCTACAGAAGATGGTTAGACAGAGAAGATTTAGCAGCTCCATCTGAATTTACATTCTATACTCAACAATACATTCAATAACCGGTTAGTATAAGCAGCAGATTCATTAAGCCTTTCTTTTAATTCGAATATATACCTTAGAACAAAAAGAAACGCTTAATGAATGGCTAGTATTCAAATCAATCTTGATGCAATAAATAATAATGTAGACGATTTATCTTTCGGTCTACTAAGAGCAAATCCTGCTCTATCAACTAACGTTAAATTGGTAGTAGACAGCGACGGTGCTGTTTTCATGGATTCTTTTATCGCTAATAAAGAACTTGCTAATAACAATTATCGAAAATATCCAATAAACACCGAAACCGGCGCATACTCTTTTGATGTTGCCAGTTACTTTGGTAATCTTCCAAACAATATAAAATTTAAAGCTGGTAGAGTTGCTTCAGATTACACAGTGTACTCTGAATACAGCAATCAGTATGAAACTCAATATAGTTACGGAGCATCTTTTAACTCAACTAAAGTTTATAAAGAACAATATAGATTCTTAGCTCCTATTTGGTTAGATAAGAATTTACCGAGTTTGTTCGTAATTTATAGAGTAAAAGGAACTACTCCTGATTTTGCATATAGCGAAACTCAGTCTGGACAAAATGCTAGAATTGTTGACATGCTTAAAAATGCAACAATTGTAAAATCTTATAATTTAACTGAAACTTCAAACGTTGGAAAGTATTTAAGAAATCATGTTACAAACCAACAGTTTCCAGTATCTCCAATATCTCACAACTACGAACAAGATCAGGTTACTCATTTTAGAGGAATCGATGTTGATAAAGGCGGATTTGCTGATAGAAAAGAAGATTTACACGATGATTTCGTAAAACACGACAACTTAGAAATATTTAGCAATGAAATATTTTCAAATGGATTTGAAAGAAATAAAGTTGCTATTGCAAACCTTATTAATTTAGAATTCTTATTTGACGATTTTAAGGCCGACAACTATGATATTTACAGATACTTTGGAGTATTTGTAAATCCAGCAGAAGAAGGTTCTTTTGATATTGATCGAATAGTAGACACTGAAAACAGAGAAGGAATATTCTTAAATGAAAATTCAGTTGTTAGTTATTTAAATAGAACTGGAACAGCATTAACACATGTGGATATGCTTCCAAAATATGATGAACTCAGGGTTCCTTCATTAAACTGGGTTAAGTCAAAAGATGGAGATTATTATCATATTAGAAATAACGAAGTATTTAAAGAGAATGATTTCTTACCTGTTTCTATTAACAAAAGTACAGAAGAGGAGTTTAAAGGCAGCACAATAGTAAACACTATTCAAGTTGAAGATTTCTCAATTAACCTGAAAGATTTTATAAAGTTAGAAATTAACAGTGTTCCGGTAAATGGAAACAAATTATTTATTGCTCCATATACTGAATTAAAATCAGTTGGTTTTGATTTAACTGAATTTATAATTGCAGCAGATAATACTTTACCGGCTGGAACAAGCACTGTAAAAACATTCTCGTGCAATGGTACAACATCTGATGTTGCTAGAGCGATAGCAGGATGCGTTAGTCAAACCGAATACGGTTATAAAGTAACTTATGATTCTAATAAAGTTATCATAGAAGATTACGCTTCAGGTTCAAATAGAAAAATGACTCTGTTTGGAAGTAGAACTGCAAATCTTCCAGCTAATTCAATCTCCGTCGTGGACGGAATAATATCGACAAAGATTTTGCAATTCCATGGAGAATTTACAAGCGTTATAGGATCTAATATTATTAATGTTACTTTAGCAATGTCGGGCGCTATTAAACCTGGACAATTTATAAGTGATGGGAATTCTACACATATTCCACTAGGAACAAAAATTTTAGGATTTGGAACAAATACTAGTACTGCATCGACAATTTCAGGTACTAGTTTAACTATAGGTGGTTCTGTATTAGGTAGTTTTGGCGTTGGTCAAACTATAACAGGTGTTGGGGTTAGTGAAGGAACTATGATTATAGGTTATGGAACTGGTTCTGGAGGTGCAGGAACTTATTATGTTAATAACACGCAATCAGTATCTTCAACTTCGATTAATTCAAATACATCGGGTGGGGTAGGAAATTATTCGATTAGTGCTAATGCAACAGCTGGAGATATCGAAATGTTAATAGAAACTTTTATATCAGACGCAGATGGCCTTCCAACATATTATTATTCTGATTGGAACATGTACTACCCGCTCGGAGGAGCTCTTAAGAATAATGCGCTACTGGTAAAATCAGAAAATAAAGGCGTAGTTTCTGTCGGAGACTTAGTAAAATCTATGAACGCAGAATCATATTCAAAGATATTACAAATTGTAGAAGATCCTTATACCTCTGGTTTATGGAGAATTATCTTTGAAAAGGCAATTCAATTCCCTAAATCAAAGAGTATTAATATTTACCAAACTTACAAAAATAAGTTCGGTAGATTTCAGATCTTTGACATCAAAGATTTTGATTTTGATTTTTACGATACTTCTAATTCTAATTTAGAAGAACTAGACACTGAGCAAAAATATATACAAACTTCTCACCAGTATTACAAATATGATGAAGCAACGGGTCCTGATTTTAAAATCGACTCTGCAAATTACTATTCTAACCTATTGCCAGTTTCAACAGACGATATTATTGATGTAAGATCTGCTGTTGAAAAAACTGAGGGTTTAACGTATCCTGTCGGTAGTCTATATGCTGGTTTACCACTGGACGATGTATTATCAAAATCTGGAGAGATTGAAATATTTAATGAAACACTATCTTCAGAATATGATCGCTTGCGCGAAAATGAAATTAAAGAAACTGCAGTATTAGGTAGAGTTATTCCAACTATTAGTAAATTTGTTCTTAAAGATGGATTTAACGCAAGGATGAAGGAATATCCGCTAAGTGTCAACGAAGCTTTCGGAGTTAATAACATGTCTCCTAGCCTAGATGGTTATAATAGAAGTCCGGATCTTTTTAATATGGAACATTTTCATATTAACAGAATTCCATCATATATGCTGGCTGATAATTTAAACCTTTATAAAAATAAAAGTTATTTAGATTTTGGTATTGGAAGACCATTATCTCTTATTGATTTACAGTCAACCAATTTTAATTTCTTTGACAAATATTTTATTTGGAACGGAGGTTACACTGAAACTGCAATATTAATTGATATAAAAACTGAAATATTTCCGCAAATAAGTGCAGGGGTTACAACAAATTATTTAAGAAGAACATATACGTTTAATGCTCCTCCTTTTCAAGCAACAACTACGATTGTTCCAACTAATACAGCACAATACACTGATCCGGCAACCGGAATTGTCTATGCTATAGGAACGTTTCGTTTTCCTGTTAAAAGATTAGGAAACAATTACGCATACTTTAAATATCCTATAACATTTTCTGGAAATACAGCAGTTATTGAATTTCCAAAGACAGACTCACATGTCTATAATGACGATGCAGGACTATATGATTTAAAAATAGGAGACGTTATTGCTAAAAATGTTAACTCACTAGGAGAAGCTGTCGGAGGATTTACTAAAAACAAAAAAAGTATTAGATATTCTAAGTTTTCAAATGGAGGAAATTCACAAAACCCTTCTACTGTTTTTAGAGGATTGAGATATATTTTTAAGAGTAGAAAAGAGAATCAATTACAAATTCCAAAAGAATTTATACAAACTAGTGAAGTTAATGGATATAAATTCGGTTTTGTTATAAATCACGTTGTGTTTGTCGATCCTACTATTAGTACTTCAAAGGATATTACTGTAGTTAAAAATGATAAATTTAAATTCATTTGTATCTATATAAACCTAACGCTACAGAATAATCTCGTTAGATCTCTATCTAGAAAAGTATTCTATGAATTAAACAATGCAAAATTAAGTAGTTCTCCGGATATTGCGATTAACACAAGTGTAGATGGAGCTTTAGAGTTTAATGACGCTAGTTGGAATAACTTTGAAGGAGCTGGAAGCGGGTATACTATATTAAAAGGTATAACTGGTACCGATGGTGCAACCCCTAAATTTAAAAGTCAAATTAACGTAGTAAACGGACAATATTCATATCTGATATTTAGTATTGGCGCAACTAAAAGAGTTCTTAAGGTTGTTAGAGTAGTCGGTGATGATTCGATAATAGTACAAGGCTATCCTAGAGAATGGGATGGCTTAAACCCAAATTTAGAAGCTGGACAACAATGGAATACAGTTGTAGGAATTTCTGACGTATTACAAAAATCTTTAAAATTCACGTACTATGAAGGTGGTGATGGTGCATTTACTGAAATTTTTGAATCTTTAAATGCAAAAAGATTTACAGATTTAATAAACACAGACCCTTCTCAAGTTGATTATATTACCGTCAAAGAAGACGGTACGGCTTTAACTAATCAATTTGTCCTAAATATAGAAGACGGTGTCGAAATAATTAAGTTATCTTCACTTGCGACTACAGTTGATAACGATAAACCAAAATCTTATAAAGTAACTGCTGACGAGGTTGGTAAAAATATTATACAAAGAGAAGATCAGTACTTTACAATTTTAAAAAGAATGAATGGTGATTATTTACCGAAATTTAAAGATGTTTTATACTTTGAAGAAATTAATCCTGCTAATATTTACTATACGCTAGACGGCGGTGGAGCTCCGATTAAAAACAAGAGTAGTATATTGTACAATTTATACAATAATACTGGAATAGTTTTCGGATCCTATTATCAGAATTCAACCGAAGATACTTATGCTTTAATTAAAAATTATCATTATCATAAAGTTAATCCAGAAGCATCTGAAGCCGTACTAAAATTATCAGTTTCGTCTGATAAGTTGCCTCTATATCCTAAAATTGGAGAAATTGCAATTGGTAAAAAAGATATGAATATTCTTAAATCAAAGTATGAAGATGATTATTTTATCAAGTCTTTACCGAATAATAAATATGAGACCGCGTTTGGTACAATAAGTCCTATAGAAAAAAGTTCGTTCTTAGCTTCGACGGTTATGAAGGTCGATGACATTTATACTCTTTCTAGATTTAATGCAATTCAAACAACAAGTTTGGACGAGTTAAATAATTCTAGTATAAAGGCATCAAAGGATAATTCAATATTTTGGTTTGAAGATGATTCTAAAGTTTATATTGACGTGTATTTAAGATATGCTCTATTAGATGAGCTTATCGAAAATGGCATCAATAATAAATTCAATAAATATATTGTACCATCTAAATCGTATGGAGATATTACAACTATCGATGATGATTTAGTTAAATACGTAGATTCTAACATTGTTCCTCGATTCATTATAGACACTGTGGAGTTGTATGCGAAAGAGGGTAAAGATATTACAACATCATTCCTATCTGTTCAAGATGTAACTAGTATTGACCAGGTAACGTACTCTAAACAATCTAGTTATAGTTTTACAACATTCGCTGAAGATCGCTTAGGTTTCAGATTAATATATAACAAAAAACCAGGATATAAATACCAATTTATACCGGCAATTAAAATAATAGCATAAGATGTCTTTAGATATTAAAGAATTATATAAGTCGGATCTAGATCCTAATTACATTTCAACCTGGTGGTCAACTAAAAAAGTTGAAAAGCTAAATTGGAATTTTGACAGAATCGAAGAGGCTGGAGGTGGACCGTTAGGACCACAAGGCTGGCTAGGAAAATCTGGACCGATTGGAGCAAACGGAGCAACTGGAGCAAACGGAAGACAAGGTCCTCAAGGAAACATAGGTAACCAAGGTTTTACCGGAGATACTGACTGGATTGAAAATTATGTAGCCGGAAATACTAACGCCACTTTATTAATCAAGCAGATAAAAGACGATCCTTACGATGTAAAAGTAGGATTTGACAAAAATTCAGCAGGGTATTCATCGGTAACCTCGCACAGCGCAACAACTGGTAGTATTAATAGATGGAATACACCAAATATTAATACATGGAATGCTGTTTTTACAAGTAGTGATATCGATGGTAGTGTTGTTGACATAAGTGCTAGAAAGGTTTATTTTTGGAATTTAGGTGTTGATGTCGCTACAACACACAGCACATTACAAACAGGTTTTTATAATACTGGTGGTAAAACTAAGTATCTTTCAAATAATTTTATCTTTCAAACTCCTCTGTTTACAAATGATGCAGGAGTATTTTCTCCAACCGCAAGCGGTAATCTTAAAGAATATTTAAAACTTGCTGCAACTAAATTTGATTTAGATCCTGTTGTGGTTTCTACATTTAGCAATACTGCTGTATTTAGAGCGACAACACAATCCGGAACACCAGTCAATCATAAATTTGGACCTAATACTTATAGTAATCCAGGAGCTGGAAAGGTAGCATATACTAATTCACCAGCTCCTAATGGTACTGTATTATGGGGTAATGCATACGATGTAATTGGAGGTTTTCCAGTTGGGTCTATTATTATAACACAAGATGAGTTTATTGATGCTTTCTTTCATTTAGATGAGAGCGGTACAGTTGTTAATAAGGGAGCAGTATCTGGATTTGATGACACTAATCCAGCAACTATTCCAACTATTGAATTTAGGTATGGTGCTGGAAAAACAGGTACAAAATTCGAAGGATGGTATTTATGTAATGGTAAAACTTGGAGTAAAGGAGCAGTTTCATATCTACTTCCTAATCTATGTAAATTTGGTTATTCTATAGATTATGACGTTTTTGGTGATTTTACGCAACTTGAAATAGTTGCAATTGGTGTGATACAGCAAACTACTACTAATAAGTCGATTCAAGGTAGCGCTGTAATCGAGTTTAATGCACTAGAATCTAACACACCTGGAACTTATTTATTTAATAACGGTACACAGGGTCAAACAAAGGTATTAGAATCTTATATCGATACCGGAGAACCATTAGAAAAAATATATGAAGGAACTGGAGTTAATACATTTAATTACGAAGATGGTAAAGACGGAACAGATCCATTCGACGGTAAAACCGGTCTAATATATCTTTGTTATTTAGGCCAGGATGGATTTAAATGGAATTCTGATGCAACTGCTGGTACTATTACACTAGAAACTGTAAGTTTATCATATAATGCTACGACGGTTGCAACAGCATGTTCAGCATCTACGGCGTCATATAAATCTAATTTTTCAACAGCATGGAATGATGCTGGAACATGGACAACAAACGGAAACAAGTTGTACAATTCTGCTGGTACGGATTATGCTCCTTCTGGATATTATCATAAAGATGGAATTGTTAGATATTGGAATTATTCAACATTAGCTTTTACAAGTAGACAAGCTTGTCCATCATACACTAGTATTCAATTAGCGTACAATGCTTCGGCAACTTCTAGTAGTCTTAATGGAACTTTTTCAACAAGAACCAAAAGCACTTATTATATTAATTCGACTGTTCTATCTACCGCTACTTCATTATATACTAACGCGACTGGAACTACTTATGCAACAGCGGGATGGTATAGAGACTCCGGATCTAGAAGATATTGGAATGGCACAGCATTTGAAGGCGCTATATTTACTCAAGATTATGTAAATTATCTTTCAGGATTAAGTTACAGCACGACTGCAACAGGGGCCTGTCAAGAAGAGTATTTTATAGAAGGATATTATGAAAACAGCGCAGCAACTTCTAAAACTTTTTCTGGAACTAGTGGAATAACAAATCTATACATTAGTAATTCAACATCTGCTGGAACTGGTGTTATTGATTATGCAAATTCTTCATATTACTATAGCAATAGTATAGTTAGTAGGAAATGTACTAGTTCGTTTACTGGTGCTTTAGGAACTGCATCGTCTTGTTCGACTTCTCCATCATCACCACCTTCAGGAGGCGGCGGAGGAGGTTGTGTTCTATTTGGAACAAAAATTAAAATGATAGATGGAACTTTTAAACATGTTCAAGATATATTAGTAGGAGACGTGCTTTACAGTAAATCAGTTGATACAATGCCATCTATTAAAGATGGACTAGATGATTTATTAACATGGTCGACAAATTCTATTGTTTTAACTGATGATACTGTTAGGGTTGTTTCAAATAGATCTCAAACAGTGTCAGAAGTTTATTCGATCAATGATGGTAAATTATTTACATCATGGGATCATAACCATTTATTTAAGCACGCTGGTATTTGGAAAATTAACAAAACTGTTGATTTACAAGCTGGTGATTCTTTAATTGATGAAAATGGAAAAGAAATTATAATTAATAATATTGTTGTAATGACTGGACAATTTATAGTTTATAAACTTGATGTTGAAGAGAACGATCTATATATTGCAAATGGTGTACTAACGCACAACAAGGAGAGAGAAGAACAAAACGTTCAATAATAATCATAAATGGAAACTTCTTTTTACTACAAGCGTGGAAAGTTTGAAACTGATGTAATGTGGAAAAGACCCGATTACCATTCAGTAAAACGTTTTCTAATAGATTTACAAGAAAATACTGATATTTTTAAAAAATACAAATTAAAAATAATAGGTAAAGTTTTAATAGACATAACTAACACGTGGGATGTAGACATAACGCTATCTAATATAGACGGAACACAGGATATTCCAGTTGATTTAGAAAAAGACATGAACGTAATATATCATTACGGTATTAATAGAAACCGCGTATTGCCTGATGTATGTTGGGTAGACCATGAACTACATAATCTTTCTAAAGATGATTATGCGTCTGGTAATTATAATCAATTTGAGCATAGCAGGATAAAAACTACTAATGTCATTAAAATTGTAAATTATGAAACTGTTATTAATGAATCTGCGCCCGTAAACGGAAAGAATATATTTTTAAATAAAGACATGCTTTTAATCAAAGATAATGTATGGCCTGGCTTTAACGATCCTGGATTTAAAGCAAATCCAAAGCATAATCTAGAAGATTATTTCATTTTAGAAAACCAGATGCAGTTTTATAGTGTCCTAGATTTTATAAAAAGCACGCCCGAATCTTTTTTCAGAGAAACTAATCCGCTATATGGAAAGTCATCAAAAATAATGTAGATAAATATAATGATAAAAAAATCTTTTTATAGATGTCACTAAATTTAAAACCAGTACTAAACACCCAAACCGACAACGAAAAGTTAGATGTTGTTAATTATAATTTCGATCAAATTGTAAATAATGGAGGTGGACCTAAAGGTTACCAAGGAGCAACTGGGTCACAAGGGCTAACCGGTTTAACTGGAGCGCAAGGTTCTCAAGGAACTACCGGACCAACTGGAGTACAAGGTTTACAAGGAGCGGCAGCTGCAGAGCTATGGAAAACAAACACTGGACCATCTAGCAATACATTAGTGCCTAAGCACGGTACACCAACAAATCCACCGAGTGTAATGTATGGTGTTGATAAATT
>Ga0208682_1000482_pt1 | contig 11981 bp, 8 predicted proteins | sample Colrivmeta156802_FD_187687 | JGI IMG/M metagenome (GOLD analysis project Ga0208682, IMG submission 187687) | Estuarine microbial communities from the Columbia River estuary - metaG 1568-02 (SPAdes) (version 2) | ecosystem: Environmental > Aquatic > Marine > Intertidal zone > Estuary | place: USA...
GCTTTGAAGCCAATTCCATCCGCGCCGGACTGGCCCCTCAAGAAGAGGCCAAGGTGTTCCACAGCCTGGATCCCTTTGCGGAACGCGCTCTGCGCAACGCTCCTTTTGACGCCCCCTTGGAACAAGAAGCCCCAAAAGCGATAGCCTCCACTGCTGTACTTGTGGAGGAACCAATCGCCGCTGAAGCATTCTTCCTGGAACCACTCGCTGCGGAAGCACCTGTATTGGAGCCCGTCGCCACCTATGAAAGCGCTGCTGAAATTCATGAAATGGCAGCAGATACCGACGAAGCACCCTCCTTTTCGTTTGACGCCAGCCCCAGCCTCTTTGACTTCGACGACTTCATCATCCGAGACGCAACTCCTGAGACCGCACCATCCAACGCGCCAGAAGTTGCCCTAATCTCCCCCTTTGATTTAGGGGCCGACGAAGCCTTTGCCCGCAAAGGGGCAGGCGCTCCCGTGATGGAGTGGGACCTTCCCTTGCCAGCCGCTGGTGCAGAAATCAACCCAACGAACGTCGACGAAGATGCTATCGAAACGGAGTACGCTGCAGTGCCAACCGCTGAAATTCCTGCAGAAACCGTTAGTGCTTCAGGCGATGAAGACGGCATCAAGCGCCACACCTTGGACCAGTATTTAGCCCTTGAGGAGGCCTTGGGCATCCGCAAACACGAGGCCGTTGCGCCGTCTGAGCCTCCCGTGCCTGCCCACTTGCGCTTTGAAGTTAAAACCGTGAACAAACCGGCACCCGCAGTGGAAGATTACGTGTCTTCAAGCGCCACCCCGGACCCCTTGGAACAGCGCGTGGACGATGCCATGCAGCAGATGGCCGCAGAACGGCGTAAAAGTTTGCGTGCCTTCAACCACACCTTCAAAAACGTTCAGCGCACCGGAGCAGAAGAATACGCACAAGTTCCAGCGTTTCAGCGCGCAGGGGTTTCGGTAGACCACAGTTTAATTTCCCAGCAGAACCCCTTGAGCGGTACTGCAATCAACGGGGAAGGCGACGACCTCACGTTCCGCACGCACAACCGGTTCCTCCACGACAACGTGGATTGAATCCCCTTTTAGCAGACCCCGGTGGTCCCCACCGGGGTCTCTTTTGTACGCGAACCCATAAAATAAATACATGGCTGCATTGGAAGCGCGCCTGATGGAGGACCTCAAGTCCGCCATGAAGGGCCAAGATAAAATCAGACTCGAGACCGTTCGCGCCATTCGGGCAGCCGTTTTGGTGGCTAAATCAGAGCCGGGAGCCTCCGGCGATTTAACGGAAGAACAAGAAATCCAGTTGCTCCAGCGCTTGAAAAAACAACGTCTGGAAAGCGCCACCATCTACCGCGAGCAAAACCGTCTGGATTTGGCCGAGCCGGAAGAAGCACAATTAAAAGTTATTGAGGGCTACCTTCCCGCACAGCTGGCAGGCGACGCACTGCACGCTGCCGTTCACGCCGTATTAAAAGCACAAGGATTCAGCAGTCCCGGGGATTTGGGCAAGGCCATCGGCGCATGCCGCACTGCACTGGCCGGACAAGTAGATGGGAAGGTGTTGGCGGATGCCGTGAAGGCACTTTTAACAGCTTAAACCAGGAGCGGGAGAGAGGCTACGCTAAAGGCTACGAGTGAAAACCGTCGGACTACCGAACCCAGGCAGCGTTCAATACATCCCGTACAACAGCCGTCCGGTAAAGTAACCGGACACGCCAATTCCGCGAGCGGAGGGGGGAATGTACAGGCTGGGGCCGTACTGCACCGAAAGCGAGACGGGTGAGCCGTAGAGGAAGAAACGGATGCCGCCGTCCACGGCCGGGCCCAAGTAGGGTTGCGGTTGGTATGCCGGACCACCGTTGAAGAAATCAAAGATGTGGATGGTGTAGGATTGAAGTCCAAAACCGTAGAACGCCCCAAAGGTTGAGGCGTTGTCCAAGGAGGAGCCCAATCCGGAATTCAGGTGCACCATGCATCCCAGTTCGCTGGCAATCAAATTGGAGCGTCCCAACAAAAGCGACGAGGTCAGTCCCAATCCCACGTTGGGCACCACATCCAAGGAACCCGCGTTCTTGAAGGGGAAAATCAACCGCGGCGTGTACACAATGCTTTGGTTCAAGTGGTACGCCATGGGCGTTCCGGTGTAGGAACCCAAAACAGCGCCCAGCGTGTAGCCGTATTCGTGGATCCACTCGCGTTCGCCGTTGAACAGCCCGACGTTGCGCGCCTGACTCCACGCCGGAAGGGAAACCACCAGGGCCAAAGCGGTAAAAAACAAAGAAAATCGCGTCTTCATTGGGATAAAGGTAAGGTATCTTTGCAGTGCCGTGCGCAAAATCCGTGCCCTTTATACCGACGCCTTCTCCGGTCTCACGCGCGACGCGTGGGTGCTGGCCACCATCATGTTCGTGAACCGGAGCGGCACCATGGTGCTGCCCTTCTTGAGCCTGTACCTCACCCAGGCGCTGCATTTCTCCTTGGAAGACACCGGATGGGTCATGGCGGCCTTTGGCGCCGGTTCCTTGGTCGGCTCCCTCAGCGGCGGCTGGCTGACGGACAAGTTGGGCTCCTACTGGGTTCAGGTAATGGCCCTCACTGGGGGTGGACTGGGCTTTTTTGCGTTGAGTTTCCTCACCTCTTTTTGGGGTTTATTCCTGGGCGTCTTCGCCACGGCGGCTATTGCGGACACCCTCCGGCCGGCCAACGGAGCGGCAGTGTACGCATTTTCTCCTCCGGACAAAGTAACCAAGGCCTTCTCCCTCAACCGGATGGCCGTCAACTTGGGCTTTACCGTTGGGCCCGCCCTGGCGGGGGCCATAGCCCTGTGGAGCTACCAAGGACTCTTTTATGCCGACGCCATCACGTGTTTGGTGGCTGCCGGATTTCTGGCCTACTACTTCCGCGGCAGACGGGGCTCCTACGCCCCCAAAGTGCCGCATCCCGGCTCCGTACCGTCTACCGCCAACCCCTCCGGAAAATCTCCATGGAGCGACGGCCCTTTCTTGGGTTTTGTGCTGCTGGTCTTGGTGTATGCCACTGTTTTCTTCCAATTGATTGGTGCGCTCCCCCTGTTCTACCGAACCGTTCATCATTGGTCTGAGGATCAAATCGGTTGGATCATTGCGTTCAACGGCTTAGTGGTCGTCTTGTTTGAAATGGTCACCGTCCAGTGGCTGGGAGACCGCTTTGCTCCCCGCAAAGTCATTGCCGCCGGTTGCGCCGTGCTGGCCGTGGGCTTTTGGGCCTTGCCCCTAATTCCCGGCCTTACCGGCATGCTGCTGAACATGGCCTTGCTGTCGTTCTCCGAAATTCTGGCGATGCCCTTCATGGTGACGTACGCCACCAAACGCGGGGGCGATCAAGCGCGAGGCCGCTACTTGGGCATGTACGCCGGAGCTTATTCTGCAGCCCACATCGTAGCACCTTTGTTGGGCACCCGCACGGTTGCTGCTTTTTCAAATCCAGAAACCGGTTTTGTGGTTTTGTGGGTGGTGTGCGGGGTTCTGGCTGCCGGTGCTGCCTTCGCGTTTACGCGCCTTCCAGCGGTGGTGGGGGTGAATCGGGCGGCGTAGTGGCGCCTGGGTGGTGGCCTGAGCGGCGCCATCTGAGCCCACTTTGGGCGAGCGCCCGGGGAGGCCTAAAAAAAGGGGCCGCCTCCAACGAGACCGCCCCTTTTAGGTGGGTTTGCAAAATGCTTACTTCTTGCCGCTCGTCTGCGCGTCTACTACCGCCATGGCGGCCGTGTTGACGATCTCGCGAACGCTTGCGCCCATTTGCAGCACGTGGGCGGGATACTCCAAACCGGTCAACAACGGGCCAATGGCCTCCATTCCGGCCAGACTTTGCAGGAGCTTGTAGGAGATGTTGCCGGATGCCAATCCCGGGAAGACGAACACGTTGGGGGCGTTGTCCACCAAGTCCGAAAAAGGAAACATTTCCTTCAACAGGGCGTTGTCCACGGCAAAGTTCGCCTGCATCTCGCCGTCGATAATCAAATCCGGCATGCGCTCCCGAATGAGGTCCAAGGCCTTGCGCATCTTGGTGGGCAACACGCCCCGATGCGATCCAAAGTTGCTGAAGCTCAGTAGGGCCACTTTGGGGACAATGTTCATTCGCTTCACGGACTGCGACACCACCGTAACGATTTGAGCCAAGTGTTCTGCCGTCGGGTCCTCGTTCAAGGTGGTGTCTGCGAAGAACATGGGGCCGCGCTTGGTCAGCATGACGTACATGCCTGCCACGCGGGTATTGGGACCTTTGGGCCCCAGGATTTCCATCACCGGTTTCACAGCACGGGAGTACTTGGTGGTGGTGCCGGTTACGTAGGCGTCCGCGTGTCCCTGTTTGACCATCATCGGGCCGTAAAAATCGCGGTTTCGCATGAGCCGTCTCGCTTCCTCCTGGCTGATGCCACGGCGTTGGCGATCCTTGTAGTAGGCGGCTGCGTAGGCTTCTGCGTTGGGGGCTTTGGGCATGCGGGGGTCCACGATGGTCAAAGACTCCAAGCCCAAGTGGTACTCCTCGTTGATTTGGGCAATGCGCTCGGGATCGCCCAACAAAATCGGCTCGGCGATGCCTTCTTCGTAGCAAATCTGAGCGGCCTTCAGCACGCGGTAGGTATCGGCCTCGTTGAATGCCAAGCGTTTGGGAGCAGACCGTGCCTTCTGCATCATCAACCGAACGAACTTATCGTCCCGGCCCAGGCGGTTGCGCAACTGCTCTTCGTAGGCGTGCCAGTCCGTAATGGGCTTTTGGGCCACGCCGCTCTCCATGGCGGCCCGGGCAATGGCCGGCGCCACGGTGTAGATCAAACGTGGGTCAAACGGTTTGGGAATCAGATAGGTAGGGCCAAAGGCCAAGTTGCGCTCGCCGTAGGCCAAATTCACCACCTCCGGAACGGATTCCTTGGCCAAGCCGGCAATGGCGTGCACGGCGGCCAACTTCATGGCTTCGTTGATCTTGGTGGCGCGCACGTCTAGTGCACCGCGGAAAATGAACGGGAAGCCCAGTACGTTGTTGACTTGGTTGGGGTTGTCAGACCGTCCCGTGGCCATGATGATGTCCTTGCGGGCCTCCATAGCGGTGGCGTAGTCGATTTCCGGATCTGGGTTCGCCAGCGCAAAAACAATGGGGTTCTTGCCCATGCTCCGCACCATGTCTGGGTTCAAGATGTTGCCCTTGGACAAGCCCACAAAAACGTCGGCGTTTTTTAAAGCGTCTTCCAGGGTGCGCAGTTTGGTGGCGCGCGCAAAACGCTTTTTCTCCGCCGTCAGGTCCGTGCGGTCCGCGTGGATGACCCCCTTGGAATCGCAGACGATCAGGTTTTCTAGCTTCACGCCCAGGGACAAGTACAGGGTGGCGCAGCTGATGGCGCTGGCACCCGCACCGTTGAAGACTACCTTGACCTTTCCAATTTTCTTCTTGACTACCTCCAGACCGTTGAGGAGGGCGGCCCCGGTGATGATGGCCGTACCGTGCTGGTCGTCGTGCATGACGGGGATGTCCAACTCCTCACGCAAGCGTTGCTCAATGTAGAAACAGTCGGGCGCGGAAATATCTTCCAAGTTGATGCCGCCGAAGGTGGGTGATAAAATCTTAACGGTCTCGATGAACTTGTCCGGATCCTTGGTGTCCAGCTCCAAGTCAAAGGTGTCGATGTCCGCAAATATTTTGAACAAGACGCCCTTTCCTTCCATGACGGGTTTGGAGGCCAACGGGCCAATGTCTCCCAAGCCCAAAACCGCGGTGCCGTTGGTGATGACCGCTACCAAATTTCCTTTGGCCGTGTAGCGGTAGGCGTCTTGCGGATTGGCGGCAATTTCCAAACAAGGTTCCGCAACTCCCGGGGAATAGGCGATGCTGAGGTCTCGTTGGGAATTGGAGGGTTTGGTGGGAATGACTTCTATTTTTCCGGGACGACTGCCTTCGTGGTAGTCCAGGATGTCCTGCTTGCGTATCTTCTTGGCCATGGGGCAAAGATACCCAATGCGTTCTTAGGGTCCGTATCTTTGGGTGCTCCCAACCATGAATCCACTGCCCGCCCTCCATCTTCCTTTTTTTGCCAACCTCTTGTTGCTGTTGGTATTGGCCAAGGTTTTTGGCGAGATTATGGAGCGTCTTCGCCAGCCGGCACTTTTGGGTGAAATCTTGGCCGGTATCTTGTTGGGACCGTCGGTGTTGAACATCATGGTTCGATCGGACGAAATCAAGGTCATCTCGGAACTTGGTGTCTTTTTATTGGTGATCATTGCCGGATTGGAAATCAACATCCAGGAAATGGTGAAGTCCCAAAAAGGGAAGAACATCGTCATCTCCATACTGGCCTTTATTTTGCCTGCGACTTCCGGGTTTTTCGTAGGCAACTTATTCGGCTTGCCTACCGTTACGTGCTTCTTTATTGGATTGTGTGTGGCCATTACGGCCTTGCCCGTGAGCGTTCGCATCCTGATGGACTTGGGACGCCTCAAAAGCGAGGTGGGTCAACGCATGATTTCCGTGGCCATATTCGACGACGTCTTAGCTCTTACTTTGTTGGGTGTCCTGCTGGACTTGCACAACATGGAAGGCGCCAGTTACCAAGCCATTGGTCTTCAAGTTGGACTTACTTTGGGCAAGGTTGTTTTGCTGATCATCGGACTGGTTCTTGCGTACCGTGCCGTCAATTTCCTGACGCAGCAAGAAAATTTTGTGGAACACCAGTTGGATAAGCTGCTGCACTTAATGCGCGGCAAAGAACCGTTGTTGGCCATCCTCTTTGCGTTTATCTTGATTTTTGCTTCCTTGACCGAAGGTGCCGGCCTGCACTTCATCATTGGTGCCTTTTTCGCCTCACTTTTGCTTTCCAAAGAGTTGATTGGCCCCAAAAACATGGCGTCGTTTGAAAAGACCACCCACGGCATGGCCATGGGCTTTCTGGCACCCATCTTTTTTGCAGGCGTGGGCCTAGAGTTTCAAATCGGCGCCATTCAACATTGGGGTCTGCTGGTTGCGGTAATTACTGCGTCGTTTGCCAGCAAACTTCTGGGTGGATATGTGGGTGCCCGCTACGCCGGTTTGCGCCACCGCAAAGCCCTGACTTTAGGGATTGGCCTAAACGCCCGCGGAATCATGGAATTGGTCATTGCCAACATTGGTTACCGGGAAGGACTGATCAACGTTGAAGTCTTCAGTATTTTAGTCATTATGGCGCTGTTTGCCACGTTTAATACTCCGCTGTTGCTGAAGGGGTCGTTTCGCTGGCTGGACCGTTTGGAGGCCAAGGAAAATCGATTGGGTTGATGCAGCGGGGGGCGGTTTCCCCAACTTTCACCGATAGACCAAGTGAATCCTACTTAGGGAGGGATTACTTTATCTTTGCCCACATAAAAACACCAACCCATGTTTGATCGCAAATTTTACCTTTTAGTAGCCTTTATTTTTTCTGCTGCTCTAAGCGCGCAAAACTTGTCCACTGTAAAAGTGGATTCCATGAGCGATTCCGAAATCATGGCCATCCTGAAAGCCGGAGAAGGAAAAGGCTTGGACGTTGCGCAAGGAGAACAATTGGCCCTCAGCATGGGTTTGCCGGCGGAGGAAGCGGCTAAGTTTAAAAAAAGAGCCGATCAACTTCAAAAGAAAAAAGCAGACAATGCTGGCGATAAATCTGCTGGCACGGCATCACCCGCCTCGACCATGGGAAATACCCCCGCGGTGGAAACCGCCGTATTGGAAAAAGCAGAGGAAAAATCAATAACGGCCACTGCTTTATCCGGCATTGATGAAGGGAAGATAGCACCGGGCAAAGAAGTACCCGTTCAAGTTTACGGTCAACAGTTTTTTCGCGGATCGAATTTAAAAATATTTGAACGGAGCTTGGACGCGCGTGCGTCCGACTCGTACGTCATCGGCGTTGGAGATGAGATTGGCGTAAGTGCCTACGGGACCTCTTACTTCAGTGAAATTTTCAAAGTAGACGAGCGCGGCATCATCAGCATGCGGAACGTGGGCAACATTTACGCCCGCGGCATGACCTACGGAGATTTGAAGCAACAAATCAAAGGCAAGTTGTCCAATTTCATGCCTATGTCCAGCAACACCGTGTCGTTTACGTTGGCGTACAGCAGAACCATCAGTGTAAATATCGTTGGTGAAGTTTTGAACCCCGGCACGTATAAAATTCCGGCAGTGAATACGGCATTCAACGCTTTAATGGCCGCAGGCGGCCCCAGCGATCTGGGTACCCTACGGGAAATTAAAGTCATCCGCGACGGTAAGGTCATGAGAACCTTGGACGTGTACGCTTTTCTTTCCAACCCGACGGCGGCAAACGACTACTACCTGCAAGAAAACGACTACCTCTCGGTAGGGATTATTGGCAACGTAGTTCCGATTTCCGGTGCTGTGAAACGGCCCATGCGGTACGAAATCAAAAAGAGCGAGTCCATAGGCGATTTGTTGGCACTGGCCGGTGGATTTACCGAAACCGCAAACACCCAGTTTGTGCAAGTGAAACGTCAGGTTGGGGACGAAACCCAATTGTTTGAAGTAGTGGATTACAAACAATCCGTACAGCTGGGCGATGAGGTACTGGTGCAAGCGCGGAACACCGAATTGCGGAAGTCCGTTTCCATTGCGGGAGCTGTTAATTTACCCGGAGCGTACCGCTTTGTGGAAGGCATGCGTGTTTTAGACCTTATTCAACGGGCCGGTGGTTTGCGGAACGACTCCATTGTTGCCATTGACCGTGCGTGGTTGGTGCGGACCAATACGGACTATACTTTGGATTACCAAGAAATTGATGTCTTTTCCATACTGGCTAACCCCATGGCCGCGTCAAACGTCTTGTTGAAGGCTAAAGACATACTTACGATCTCTGCGAAACAAGACTTTACCGAGGAAGAGTACGTCAGTATTGGAGGAGCTGTGCGCAAGGGGGTGAAAACCAAATTTGCCAAAGGCATGCGGGTGAGCTCCCTGCTGCAGATGGCCAATGGAATTACGTTTGAAACCTACACCGGACAGGGAGTTCTTCGCAGAACCAAACAAGATTTGAGTTTGGAATTCATCAACCTGGATTTGGCGTCTATTTTAAACGAGCCGGGCGGTGAAAAGGACCTCTTTTTACAAGCCCGGGACTCCCTGAGTATTTTGATTAAACCTCAGTACGACGCATCCTTAGTAGTTGCCATCAACGGCGCTGTTCGGAATCCGGTTACTTTGCCTTATGCGGAGGGCATGACCCTGGGGGACCTTTTGCGCATATCCGGTGGACTCCTGCCCAACGCTGATTTCAAACGGGTTGAGGTAAGTCGATTGAATGCGTTCAGTGAATTTCAAAAGGGGACCATTCGGGAAGTTCGTACCGTTGTGTTGACCACGGAGGTACCGGCAGGGTTGGTGCGCGACTTAAGTGCCACAGCACCTTCCATGGATTTTGTGCTTCAACCGTACGACCAAGTAGTGGTCCGCGAAATTCCGGACTACAAAGCCCAAGAATTCGTGTACATCGGAGGGGAAGTTAAGTACCCCGGATTGTATCCCATTATGTCCCGCCAAGAGAAGCTGAACAGCTTTGTCAATCGCGCCGGTGGTACTACACGTTTTGCCGACGACGTCAATGCGCAGATTTTCCGTCCGAACACGCCAAACATGGTTCTGAATCTATCTAAAGCGTTGAAATGGCCACGTTCACCCGTGAATTACACCCTGGAACCTGGAGATACGGTTCTAATTCCCAAAACCTCCAGTTTGGTTACCGTTGACGGAACCGGGCACGACTATTTTACCAGTACGGGTGAATTGGTCTTGAACGTTCCGTTTACCCCGGGCCGATCGGCTGAATTCTACATAAAAAAATACGCTCTTGGATTTTCAGACAAAGCAGATCGTTCAAATATATACGTTGTATACCCCAGCGGAAAAGTAGACAGAACAGCTAATTTTTGGTTATACAAAGATTACCCAATTGTCAAAGCTAAGGGAGTAATTCGGGTTGAATTGGAGCCGGAAAAAGCTAAGCGCGATAAGAGAGAGCAAAAACCGTTCGACTTGAATCAAGCCATCGCAACGGTAACCACCGCCTTAACCGGGTTCGCTACTTTGTACGTGTTGTTGACCCGATAACGGAAACCAGTTTCGAGGTTTTTTCTTTCCATCACTACCAAAAAAGGCCTGCAAATGCAGGCCTTTTTTGGTAGAATCATGCGGTTCCTATTTTTTGGATTCCAGTGCTTTTGCTTGACTGGAAAGGTCTTGGAAAAAAGCGCGTCCAGCCAAAAACAGGACCGTTAGAAATCCACCCAAAACACCACCAATAGCGGCAGTTTTCAATTTTGAAGACCGAACACGAAGGGGGTGGTGCGGGCGATCAATGATGGTAATTAAGGGCTCGTCCCGGGCAGCCATGGACTTACTCAATTCTAAATTCTTCACCAGTTCTCCGTACATCGTGGTTAGCATCGTTACTTTCAACTGCTTTTGCATGGTGGGGACCTTGGCAACAGTTTGAACGGTGAATAGGTTTTGGTCTTGCGAAGAAGAATATCCCAGCATTGCACGCTGCAACTCCACCGAAACAGAATCAACTCTTCGCTGCAATTTTACAATATTCGATTTAGCGTTGGACGTTTTTGTAGCTACATAAAATTCCGTGGCTTGATCCGTCAACATTTCAACAAAATTCCTTGCAAATACGGGGTCGTCGCCGGAAAAAGATACTGTGACAAAACTCAATTTTCTGTCTTGTTTTGTTACGGAAAGATCCTTGTCCGTAACGGCCTTGACCACCTCGCCTACAGCGGAATCTTGCTTTGATAGATCTACATTCTCCGATGTAATTGGAAAAACTTCTTGTTTTTTCCATTTCTTCAATCGGTCTGGATTTGATTGAACAAAATGATTGACCAGCAATACTGATTTACCATCTCGAATGATCGGACTCATCAAAACTTCCTGCACAATGCGCCGGCTTTTCATCAATGAAAGGACATTGTCTCCCCCCAATCCATCTCCACCGGCCCCATCACCTCCGCCAATAGAAAAACCAAATTCTGAAGCCAAAGAACTTATGCCATTATCACCATTGCCTTGCTCTAAGGCAAATGTCAATTTAGCCGTGTACGTGGGCGTCTCCAACCATGTTTTAATGAATCCACCCAGAGCAAAAATCAATCCTACACCTACAATTAAGAGTTTGCGTCGCCAAAGGAAGGCCAAATAGGATTTCGCCTTGATCCAAAGTTCGGCTAAACTGATTTCGTCCTCTTGGTAATTGGGTTGGGTGTCGTTCATGTTGTAAAATTACGAATTCTAGCTTCGTGGGATTGCATTGATTTTGGCTGTGCTTTACGCTGGGTAGGATGTACTTCGCTCACATTTCCCGCCATTTATTTTTTTGTTCCAAAAAAATAAATGGCGGGAAATGTGAGCTCCGTGGCAAGAGCTCCGCGGCGTTTTACCGTCTGCAATTTTTTCAAGCAGAATAGAAACGGTGGAGAGTAACCACACTTTCGGGCGACCCGGCGCGGAGAGTTGGAAATGGAACGTGCCGATTAACTACAGACCGTTGAAACGCGAAGCGGTTTTTAAGCACCTCAGACGAAAAGGATGCTGCTGGACAACGTACCTTTAAAATGCGTTTGCCGCGAGAAATGCAACGCGGAAATGAATTTTTACGGATGGATACTACAACTATTTTGGGTCCGATGGAAACGGGTGGCGATGCGGGTTTTGCCCGGAGGGCATGGGGAGCGTGCGCAGCACGAACCGCTTTAGCACGAGCTGCGTTGTTGGTTTTGGCCTTTTTTAGCGGCGTTTTTGGCGGCGCCCTAGGCGGATTTGCGGCCCAAGCTCAGTGGACTCCGTTGACGTCGGTGAATACCTTGGTGGCGAATGTTTCTACGGAGGATGCCAAAAGCGAGGTGCTGCCGGACGGTCGGACGTGGTTGGCGTACTGGACGAACGTGGGCGGGGTGCAGAATTATCAGTTTCGCGCGCAGCTGTTGGACACAGCGG
>Ga0208682_1000485_pt1 | contig 11968 bp, 10 predicted proteins | sample Colrivmeta156802_FD_187687 | JGI IMG/M metagenome (GOLD analysis project Ga0208682, IMG submission 187687) | Estuarine microbial communities from the Columbia River estuary - metaG 1568-02 (SPAdes) (version 2) | ecosystem: Environmental > Aquatic > Marine > Intertidal zone > Estuary | place...
GGAAAGTTTAGAAAAGCGCTGACTCGTTTGCGCGCTCGGCTCGGTGGGCTCGATCCGTACGATACTCTTTTGGAACAAGTAGACTTATGGAAGGGGCGACCGTGGAACTACTTTGCGCTGATGCAGTTAAGCCGGTCCCAGCAAGATTCGGGAGTGGATTTTACGAATCGCCGCGCTCAATCCTTATGGAAGGATTTGGACCAAAAGTTGAATGGTGCACTGGGGTGGCATCCGTCCACCGGAGCCAGTAAAGGAGCAAGGAATGGATTGCTTGAGCAGGAATACCGTCAGGTTTCGCGTTTGTTGGGTCGGGAAGTAGTTCGAAGTAGGTTTCACTTTTTAGCGTTTGAGCCGGAAGTTCACTACCCAATTTTGGCAGCATTGGGCATTCGCGAAGATCATTCCATGGGGTATGTGGATCGAATGGGATGGCGAGCGGGTATTGCAGTGCCCTATCCTTGGTTTGATCTTGAACAGAATGTGGTTTTGGATTTTTGGGTTCATCCTTTTTTCGCCATGGACGGTCATTTGCTTTATTACCACCCAGTAGATCAACCGTTTGAAGAGTGGAATAAGGCGCATGCAGCATGCGTGGAGCAGGGAGTTCCGTTTTCGTGGGTAACGCATTGGCGGTTTTTTTCGGAAGTCGATCCTAACTGGACGGGGTGGAAAGAGAATGTCAAAGAGATGGCTCAATGGGGAGAAAAGTAAGCAGTTGGCGATGGGTCCTAAGGGACGATATTGACGACGACCGCTGGAACCGCGTGGTTCTTTCGGACGAACGTTCGTTGCCCTATGGATTGACGGAGGTGCTGGATGCACGCGCAAAACAATGGGGAGGGCTCGTTCGAAACGATTACGAAGCGGTATGCCCCATACCGTACCGCCGTATTGCGGGGTGTGTGAATATATCCCGTATGCCTTTGGGTTTGCAGCAGTTGGGACTTTTTTACGCACCGTCCTGCCGGTTAAACCGTGAGACCCACCCGGTTGACGAATGGAGTGAGTTGTATTCAGCATTGGATGCCTTGCCGGAGAATTTTATTTGGCTCGATTTGCATTTTCACGAAGGATTGCCGTTGATCAAGCCAGAGGGGCTGTGGTGGAAGTCTGGCCCCTGGGGTTGGATGCGTTGTTGGAATCGACAAAATGCGGTGTTGCATTTAGAAAACGAGTACCAATTAAACTTTGAGTGCTTTAGTGAGCAAACGCGTCGCAATGTGAAAAAAGCTCAAAATGCACATTTAGAACTTTTTGAACACGATTCACCGGAGGTGCTCATTCACGCTTTTGAGCAACATCAAGTCAAACGTTACGGGGCAATGCCGAACGATTTTTTAAAGTCGGTTCGTTGGCAAATGCATGCACTTATCCATCAGCGAAAAGGAATGGTGCACACTGTTTACGGTCCGGGAAATGAATTTTTGGCAGGAGCTTTTTGGTGGTTTCAAGGCGATCGAGTGGTATTGTATTTCAGTACGGCAACGGATGCAGGAAGAGAGTTGCAGGCCATGTCGTATTTGATCAACGAGGTCGTACTGCAGGCAAGTGGCACCTGGCGTCGGTTGGACTTTGAGGGTTCACAGGCTCCGGGCCTATTTAGGTTTTACTTGGGGTGGGGAGCTCAACCCAAGCCTTATCTTCGTGTACAACGATTTCGGATTCCATTCCCATGACTTTAACGCAACTGCACTATTTGGTCGCCCTGGATGAGTTTCGTCATTTTGGCAGAGCTGCCGAAGCTTGTGGCGTCACGCAACCGACGTTGAGCATGCAGGTACAAAAATTGGAAGATGAATTGGGTGTGGCCTTGTTTGATCGATTGCATCAGCCCATAGAACCCACGGAAGTTGGACGCCAGGCCGTGGCTCAAGCCAAGAGGACTTTGTCTGAGGCACGACGGTTCCACCAAGTAATTGAAGCCGGTCAATCGCCGTTTCAAGGGAGTTTGTCTTTGGGCGTTATACCGACGGTTGCCCCCTATGTGCTGCATCGATTTTTGGGTTCTTTCATCCAGAAATTCACGCAATTGGAGTTGACCGTAGAAGAGCGCACCACCGCGGAGTGCATCGAAAGAATCCAAGAGCACCGATTGGATGTTGCCTTGCTGGCAACTCCGTTAGACGAACGTGGTTTGGAGATTCTGCCGTTGTATCAAGAGCCATTTGTTGCGTACATCCCTGAAAATCATCGACTTTCTACTGAGTTGTTCATTACACGTTCAGAATTGCAGCAGTCTGATGTGTTGCTGCTCCAAGAAGGGCACTGTTTTCGGCAACAGACCTTGTCGCTTTGTGGCGCCAACGGGCTAAAAGCTGGGGCTCGGGTGCATGTGGAGTCCGGTCAGTTTGAGACTTTGGTGCGCTTGTCTGACGCCGGATTGGGGATTACGCTTTTGCCCTATTTGGCAACTTTGGATCTGCCGTCGGGTCAAAAGACGCGCATCAAGCCCATCGCCGAACCGCGCCCCGTTCGCCAAATATCGTTGGTTTTTGCTGAGGGATCCCCAAAACGCAAAGCGATTGAAGCGTTGGCAACACAGATTGCGGATCGACTCCCGGAAAAATTAAGAACCCTGGACGCCAATTCCGAGACGATGGCGCCCATTAGTAAACAGGAATGACAACGCCCGACCAAGCTCTGTTCACCTGTGTTCTAGCCACGCAGAATGCACACAAAATTGACGAAATAGCTCCCCACCTGAGCTCCTCGTTGCAGTGGTTAACCTTGAAACAAGCGAATTGGACCGGAGGGGTGTTGCGCGAAGATGCGGATACGTTTGAAGGAAATGCGCTCCAGAAAGCAGTGCAAGGTTACCGGGGGACGATGCTTCCCACGTTGGCAGATGACTCGGGACTGGTGGTTCCGGACTTGGAAGGTGCTCCAGGAGTTCGCAGTGCGCGTTATGCCGGTGAGCAAGCCACCGATGCGGAGAACCGGGCAAAGTTAATGGAAGTGCTTGCTGGACGTGAATTGCCGGCCTATTTTGTTTGCGTTCTCGCCTGGGTTTTGGGCAATGTGCAACACACGGTGCGCGGAGAGGTTCACGGAAAAGTAGTGCCCCGAGAACACGGTAATTTGGGGTTTGGATACGACGCGCTCTTTATTCCCAACGAGGGCGACGGGCGAACTTTTGCGGAAATGCTCCCGCACGAGAAGCAAGCCATGAGCCACCGGGCTGCGGCTTTGGCAGCGTTTAGTAAACTGAGTTTGAACCAACTTGGTTTGGTGGAAGGGTCGCAGCAGCCGTTCGAAAATCACCTGTGAGCGAGTGCCGGCAGTTACTTTTCGGAGTCTACTTCCTCTAGGGGTTCTGACTGGAAAAACGACAGCTGAACATTGCCGTATTTGCGGCGGTCAAAGCAGTTGGGGTGGTCCACAAACGACGTGAATTGTCCGTGCTCCAAAACGAAAATGCCGTTTTTCGTGAGCCGTTGGCCGGTGAGAATGGAGTCAATCAGTGCCTCGTACCGATCGAAGTCAAACGGGGGGTCTGCCAGAATCAGGTCCCATTGGCTTGGGCTACGCTGCACGAAGGTTATGGCATCTGATGCTACCGGTGCAATGGCGCTAGTGGGCAATGCGGCTGCCGTTTTGTGAATAAACCGTATGCAATCTCTGGAGCTGTCCACAGAAGTGATGCTGGAACATCCGCGTGAAGCGAGTTCGTAACTCAAATTACCGGTACCACTGAACAAATCAAGCGCCCGAATTTGTTCAAAATTTAAGTAGTTCCGGATCAAATTAAAGAGGGACTCTTTGGCCATGTCCGTCGTAGGACGCACCGGTAGATTTTTGGGAGCAACAATTTGTTTGCCGCGCCATTTTCCTGCTACGATGCGCATAACCAGAGTCTGAATAATGTTTGAAGGGAAGGGTGCATGCGAAAGTCGCCCAAGGCATTGGGCAATCCTCTTGGCGGGCCGAGTGGTTTAATTTCCAAGACAAAGGAGCCCATTCCTTGGGCAATGGAATCCCAGTCTGGCCGATGGCCGTGCCAAAAGAGTGGGACCTCAATGCCGCTCCATCCCAAATGTTCGTAAACCAAGCCCAAAGCGTACAGGGCATCGTTGGTTGTTGAGGCATCAAAACGGTTGTGGTAAACCAACGTACCACCGCGTTCAAATGCGCTGATGTGCAGGCAATCTGGGTGGGCGAGAACAACAACAGTACGCTCCGGTGCAACTGGGGGTAATTCCCAGTTCAAGGCTTCACTGGGCCAAAATGCATCAAAACCAGAATTTGATAAGCCGGGTTCGTTGGACCATTCGCTGGGTGCCTCTTGGGAATGGACTGCGTGAAATTTCTGCTGAACAGACTGGTAAATTTGGGTATTGTTTGGTGCGCCCAACACTGCACGGTCCAAAGGAAACGAAGGCCAGAGTGCATCTGGAATGAGGGTACACCATGAAGTTGGCCAGCTGCAGAAAATTCGGGGATTTTGGGCTCCTAGGGTGGCGAGCAGTTGGGCCCAATCTCCCGGTTCCAAAGCGCCAAGGGAAATGGGCTGGTCCCCACAAACCACCAAAAAGGCAAAACGACGCCCGTCGTGTGCGAGAAACACATCGGGCCTCGCCGTGGAATCCACTTCCCCAGAAGTAGACCACCAAACAAAAGAAGGAGTTGGATTACTTCCAGTTACCACTGAGGGTAGGTTCAGACAGCGATCCGACCGCCAAGAATGGGATCGACAAATCCTTGATCAGCGAACCATATTGCTTCATCACGTCGTGAAATAGTGCTTCGTTGGAAGCCTTTGCCTCAAAGACCGGAACCTCAACGCCGTTCCGATCAATTTTATCTGCGGCCAACTCAAACGCCACTTGATTGGAAAAGGGGATAAAACGCAAGTCCTCCGGATTGAAGTCTGCAGGAAACAGATCACCCTTTTGCTGCAATTTTTGAACCACAGGAGCTTCGCCAATTTTGCGCAAAACCACGGTATCCTTGTTCATGTCTTGCTGGTAAACTTTGTCGTAGTACGTAAACGACGAGTCTTTGCGCAAAACAATGGGCACCTTGTCGTTGGTAACAAAATCAATCAACTTATTGAGGTCGCCTTGGTATTCTCCGTACTTTTCTTTGTACGCCAATTCCGCCTCGCGAATTTGTTCCAAGCGTACCTTCGTAACCTCGTAACGTGAATCCTTCAAAGAGGCAAATTCAACCGGTTCGGCAATGATTCGGTACACTTTATAGCTCAATGCCAGGGCGGCGACGCCCAATGCAACGCGAACGCCAAGAAAAATGCGGGGATTCATAGGTAATGTCTGTTTTGAGCCCCGAAATTACATAAAAAATCAACCCATCCCGTCGAAAATCATGAACCTTAACGCACTTGATTCGAAACTTCTTTCGGGATGGCCGTTTGCGCCTACCGAAGGACAGGTGGAGGCGGTGCAGGCATTGGGTGCATTTTTGGTGATGGGCAATCTGCGCGCAGTCCTGTTGGTATCTGGTTTCGCAGGAACCGGCAAAACCACCTGGTTACGCACGGTTGCCGCACACTTGCCTTCGTTGGGTTTCCGCACGGTTCTTTTGGCGCCAACCGGTCGGGCGGCTAAAGTCATTGCGGAGCGCACGGGTCGTCGTGCCTTCACCATTCACAGAATCATCTACCGCGCCGTACCGCGAGCCAACGGTGGCGTGTCTTTTGCGCTGAGAGAAAATCCACTGGATCGGGCCGTATTTTTTGTGGACGAGGCGTCCATGCTCTCGGATAAATCCAGCGAAGGTTGGATGGGGACATCTCTTTTGGAAGATTTGCTCCAATTTGTGCGCTCCGGGAACCGATGTCAGTTGGTTTTGTTGGGGGATACCGCCCAATTGCCTCCGGTTGGGGAGGACCAAAGCCCTGCGCTGGATCCGTCGGTTTTGACCGGACGCCACGATTTGGAAGTTCGAGCGGTTCGTTTGACGGAAGTGGTTCGCCAGGCGCAAGAGTCTACTATTTTGGCCAATGCAACGCAATTGCGCAGTGCCCTTGAGGCACGCCGAGTTCGGTTTCCCAAACTCCAAGTGGGGCCTGATTTTTTGCGACTGGAAGACAGTAATTCCGTTTTGGATGCGTTGGAACGTGAGTTTTTGAGCCGCCCGGATCAGTCAACCTTCATCACCAAGGGAAACAAACGAGCGGTTCTGTACAACCGGCAAATTCGTGCGCGCATTTTTGGTTTGGACGAGCGCTTGAATACCGGCGACCGGGTTATGGTGGTCAAGAACAACTACCACTGGCTGGAGGCACAGCATCCGGCGGGCTTTTTGGCCAACGGGGATCAATTGGAAATCATCCGACTGGTGGAACACGAAGAGCGCTACGGTTTATCTTTTGCACAGGCATCCTTGCGGTGGCTGGATCGGCCCGACGACCCACCCGTTGAGGCCAAAGTGGTTCTGGATGCCTTGGACAGCGAAGGCCCAGCATTGTCCCAAGAGCAGTTAACCGGATTGCTGCAGGGGGTTCAGGCGGAGTACGCGAATTTGCCAACAGTACGGCTCCAAAGGGCGGCGCGCGACCGGGATCCTTATTGGAACGCCCTTCAATTGAAGTTTGCGTATGCCTTAACGTGCCACAAGGCCCAAGGCGGTCAGTGGGAAGCCGTCTTTGTGGAGCAACCGTACGAGGCGGAGGGGTACGACCAACGGTCCTATTTGCGCTGGCTGTACACGGCGATTACGCGGGCCGCGCAAAAGGTCTATCTCGTTGGTTTTTCACCGGAGTCGGTAACGGGCGGCGGCGCTGAAACGGATGGTAATTTCGGTTGATTCCGAAACACCGGTTGTACCTTGGCTCAGGTATTTTCATTCTATGGCACCTACACATTCCCGCCGATACACGCATCTTTTGTTTGACCTGGACCACACTTTGTGGGATTTCGAGGGCAACAGCCGACGGGTTTTTCGGTACTTGTTTGAAGCGCACATCGCTCCGCTGGATGCACAGCTGGATCTGGCCCGGGCTTTGGATCGGTACGAAAGCATCAACGCGGAATTGTGGAATGCGCTGCGCCGGGGGGAGCGCACCAAGGAGGAGGTGCGTACGTTGCGGTTTGAGCGCTTGTTGCAGGAGGCACTGCCGCACGTTCGGCAGCAACAACGCAAGGAGTTGTCAACGTTCTTGGAGGTTGATTTTGTGCAGCGCACGCCGCGGGAAACCGGATTGATGCCGGGCGCTTTGCAGGCCGTACAATCGGTGAGCAGCCACTATTCCTTACACATCATCACCAACGGATTTCCGGAAAGCCAGCACACTAAAGTGGCATGCAGCGGATTGGCTCCCTACTTTGAAACCGTTACCACTTCCGAGGAAGTGGGAGCATACAAACCCGCGCCCGAAGTTTTTGCAGCGGCTTTGGCCAAGGCCGGCGCGGAACCTGAGAAAACTTTGGTGTTGGGAGACGGATGGGAAGCCGACATTTTGGGCGCCGCCGCATTTGGAATAGATCAAGTCTACTACAACCCAGGGAAATTGAACGTGCCCGCCGGTCACGTGCCCACGGCGGTCCTCCACCACTGGGACGATTTAGCCCATTTTCTGGCGGAGATCGCCCCGGATTGAACCGGACGCAGCTCCCGGCACACCGCCCTTGTGCGTTATCTTTGGAGTATGGAAAACCCATTGCCCTACCAAGCTCAGAACAAAATTCGCATCGTTACTGCCGCTTCCTTGTTTGATGGGCACGACGCCTCCATCAACATCATGCGCCGCATTTTGCAAGCGTCCGGTGCCGAAGTCATTCACTTGGGCCACGACCGCAGCGTGGAAGAGGTGGTCAACACCGCTATTCAGGAAGACGCCAACGCCATTGCCATGACCTCCTACCAAGGCGGTCACAACGAATATTTTAAATACATGTACGACCTGCTCCAGGAAAAAGGAGCGGGCCACATACGCATCTTTGGCGGCGGCGGCGGCACCATTTTACCCACCGAAATTGCCGATTTACAGGATTACGGAATTGCGCGCATTTACCACCCGGACGATGGTCGTTCCATGGGTCTTCAGGGCATGATCAACGATTTACTGGCTAAGTCTGACTTCCCCTTGGGCGAGCGTCTGACCGATGAAATGGATCGGCTTTCTCCCGAGCATCCCGGAGCCCTGGCGCGCTTGATTTCGTGCGCAGAAAACTACGGTGACGTTTATGCGTCCGTTCGGGAGCAAATTGCGAAAAAGGCCAAAGCCTGCAACGCCCCGGTGTTGGGAATTACCGGCACCGGTGGCTCTGGAAAATCCTCTTTGGTGGACGAGTTGGTGCGCCGGTTTACGGTGGATTTCCCAGAGAAAAAATTGGCCGTCATCAGCGTGGATCCGTCCAAGCGAAAGACCGGGGGAGCGCTCTTGGGAGATCGCATCCGCATGAACGCCATCAAGCACCCGAACGTATATATGCGCTCGCTGGCAACCCGGCAGAGCAACTTGGCCCTGAGCCGTCACGTGGCAGAAGCCGTCCAAATTGTTCAGGCGGCTGGGTTTGACTTGGTGGTTCTGGAAACCAGCGGAATCGGCCAATCCGACACGGAAATTCTGGAGCACAGCACCACTTCGCTGTACGTCATGACCCCGGAATACGGGGCCGCTACGCAGCTGGAGAAGATCGACATGCTCGATTTTGCCGACTTGATTGCCCTCAATAAGTTCGACAAACGCGGTGCATTGGATGCGCTGCGCGACGTGAAAAAACAGGTGCAACGGAACCACAACCGCTGGGACGACTCGTTGGAGGACATGCCGGTGTACGGAACCATGGCGAGCCAATTCAACGATCCCGGAACCAACCGCTTGTACATTGCGGTGATGCAGGCGATTGCAGACAAGTCAGGTCGTGCTGAGTTGGCGTCCAGCTTTGCCTTATCGGACGAACTGTCCGAGAAAATCTACGTCATTCCTCCGCACCGCACCCGGTATCTTTCCGAGATTTCGGAAAACAACCGTGCGTACGACCACTGGGTAGCGGAGCAGGCCCGCGTGGCAGATCAGCTGTATGCACTCAGCGGAACTTTGGAGGTACTCCGCTCCTCCAAGGTAGAAGACGCGGACCGGCTCGTCAAAGGCGTTCAAGAAGAAATGGAACGCCGCAAACGCGATTTGGACCCCCACCTCTGGGATGCGCTTCAGGCGTGGCCGCAGGTGCGTGAGAAGTACAAGGCAGACGAATACATCTACCACGTCCGCGGCAAAGCCATTCAGGTGCCCACGCACACCGTCTCGTTGGCGCAGCAACGCATTCCTCGGGTGGTTACACCGTCGTTCAAGGCATGGGGCGATTTATTGAAGTGGATGCTTCAAGAAAACGTACCGGGTGAATTTCCCTACACCGCGGGTATTTACCCCTTCAAGCGCGACGGCGAGGATCCAACGCGCATGTTTGCGGGCGAAGGTGGCCCGGAGCGAACCAACAAGCGGTTCCACTACGTTTCGTTGGGACTGCCGGCCAAGCGACTCTCCACTGCGTTTGACTCCGTAACCCTGTACGGCAACGACCCCGGACGTCGACCGGACATCTACGGTAAAATTGGCAACGCGGGCGTGAGCATTTGTTGCTTGGACGACGCCAAAAAACTGTACAGCGGATTTGACTTGTGCAATCCGTCCACGTCCGTTTCCATGACCATCAACGGCCCGGCACCCATGCTGTTGAGTTTCTTCTTGAATGCGGCTGTGGACCAGACGTGCGAAAAGTACATTCGTGCGGAAGGGCTGGAAGCCCAGGTGGAACGCGTGCTGAAGTCCAAATACAACGACCGGGGCTTGGAACGCCCCTGCTACCACGGAACCCTTCCCGAAGGAAACAACGGCCTGGGTTTGCTCCTCTTGGGCGTTACCGGCGATGAGGTCCTGCCGGCAGAGGTATACGGACGCTTGAAGGTGGAGGCACTCTCCGCCGTGCGCGGAACCGTTCAGGCAGACATTTTGAAAGAGGATCAGGCCCAAAATACCTGCATTTTCTCCACCGAGTTTGCCTTGCGTTTGATGGGCGATGTTCAGGAGTATTTCATCCGCCACAACGTCCGCAACTTCTACTCGGTGTCCATTTCCGGATACCACATTGCGGAAGCCGGTGCCAACCCCATCACCCAATTGGCCTTCACTTTGGCCAACGGATTTACCTATGTGGAGTACTACTTGAGCCGCGGCATGGACATCAACGCGTTTGGGCCCAACTTGAGTTTCTTCTTCAGCAACGGGGTAGACCCGGAGTACGCCGTGATTGGCCGGGTGGCAAGACGAATTTGGGCCAAGGCCCTCAAGCGCAAGTACGGCGCAGATCCCCGCGCGCAGATGCTGAAGTACCACATCCAAACGTCTGGACGGTCGCTCCACGCGCAAGAAATTGACTTCAACGACATCCGCACCACGCTTCAGGCCCTCTACGCCATCTACGACAACTGCAATTCCCTCCACACCAACGCCTACGACGAGGCCATCACCACGCCCACGGAAGGAAGTGTGCGTCGGGCCATGGCCATTCAGCTCATCATCAACCGCGAGCTGGGTTTGGCCAAGAACGAAAACCCGCTGCAGGGATCGTTCATCATCGACGAATTGACCCAATTGGTAGAAGATGCGGTGTTGTTGGAATTTGACCGACTGACGGAGCGCGGAGGCGTTTTGGGCGCCATGGAAACCATGTACCAGCGCGGCAAAATTCAGGAAGAGTCCTTGTACTACGAAACCTTAAAGCACACCGGAGAGTACCCCATAATCGGCGTGAATACCTTCCTCAGCAGCACGGGGTCTCCCACGGTGGTTCCGGGCGAGGTCATCCGCGCCACGGAGGCAGAGAAGGAAGGTCAAATTGCCACGGTTGAGACGCTGCAACGGGCAGCGGCCGAGCGCAGCGAGGCATTGTTGCGCACCATGCAAGATGCTGCCGTGCGCAACCAGAATATTTTTGACGCGTTGATGGAAGCCGGCAAAGTGTGCTCGCTGGGCCAAATGACCCATTCGCTCTTTGGGGTTGGCGGTCAGTACCGTCGCAACATGTAATCCAGTGAGTCACTAACGATTAATTTCTCATCATGCGCTTTGTTTCGTGGAACGTAAACGGCATCCGAGCCGTCGCTGGTAAAGGACTTTTGCAGCAATTGAACACCTTGGGTGCAGACGTTATTGGATTGCAAGAAACGAAGGCAACCGAAGAACAGGTGGCGGAGGTGCTTCAGCCCTTTTTGGCCGGCGGTTGGCACTTGGAAGCTTCTTCGGCCGAACGCAAAGGGTACTCCGGGACCGCCCTGCTTTCCCGAACTGCTCCGCTCCGGGTCCTTCGCGATCTGCCCCAAGCAGATCACAACCACGAAGGGCGCTTACTCGCTGCGGAATTTCCCGACTGTTGGGTGGTTATTTCTTATGTGCCCAACAGTGGCGGAGAATTAGCCCGATTGCCGTACCGAAGCACCTGGGACCGCGATCTAACCTTGTTTTTATCCGATTTGGACCGCGAAAAGCCCGTCTTTTTTGGCGGGGATTTGAACGTTGCGCACCAACCGATGGATTTGGCTCGTCCCAAAGCGAACTACAACAAGACACCCGGTTATACCCAAACCGAAATCGACGGCTTCACGAATTTGCTGCAGGCGGGATTTTTGGATTCGTTCCGGCATTTACATCCCGATCGTGTGGAGTATTCCTGGTTTAGCTACCGCGGCGGAGCGCGCGAAAACAACATCGGCTGGCGCTTGGATTACTGGGTGGTCAGCGAACGCATGGCCCAGCGTTTGGAGGCGTCGCGCATTCATCCGGAGGTCACCGGCTCGGACCACGTCCCGGTATCCGTGGATTGGAAGTAGGCGGGGGGATTGAATGCAATCGAGGGAAAGCGTTCAGCGCGGGGCCCTGCTTTTTGCTTGATCTCTTAATAACGCGGCGTCTTTCGCAGCTTCGAACGCAGCAAAGCCGGATTCCGGAGATTCGTAAATGCGGCCTGCAACCGGTACCAAGGGGCGGTAGCGAATGGGGGCCGTTGCC
>Ga0208682_1000496_pt1 | contig 11818 bp, 9 predicted proteins | sample Colrivmeta156802_FD_187687 | JGI IMG/M metagenome (GOLD analysis project Ga0208682, IMG submission 187687) | Estuarine microbial communities from the Columbia River estuary - metaG 1568-02 (SPAdes) (version 2) | ecosystem: Environmental > Aquatic > Marine > Intertidal zone > Estuary | place: USA...
GGACCCGGAGGTGCGGGAAGCACCCACATGCTGCGCACTAAGGGCAACGCCAAAGGCGGCCCAGACGGTGGAGACGGCGGACGCGGTGGCCACATTGTTTTGCGCGGCAACACCCAAATGTGGACCCTGCTGCACCTAAAGTACCGCAAGCACATCAAAGCAGAACCCGGTGGTGGGGGAGACCGCAACAACCGCATTGGTGCATCCGGAGAGGATGTGGTATTGGAAGTTCCACTAGGAACCATCGTCAAAGACGCAGAAACCGGTGATTTGCTGGCAGAGATTGCTGAGGACGGTCAGGAATTCATCTTGATGGAAGGCGGCCGCGGAGGAAAGGGCAACGACTTCTTCAAGTCGTCCACCAACCGAGCGCCCCGCTACGCCCAGCCGGGCGGACCCGCTCAAGAAGGCTGGATTATCTTGGAATTGAAAGTTTTGGCAGACGTTGGTTTGGTGGGCTTTCCGAACGCCGGAAAGTCAACATTGCTCTCCGTTTTGAGTGCGGCCAAGCCGGAGATTGCCGATTATCCGTTTACCACGTTGGTTCCTCAATTGGGCATCGTTCCCTACCGAGATTACCGCTCATTTGTTTTGGCAGACATCCCCGGGATAATTGAAGGTGCGAGCGAAGGCAAAGGCTTGGGACACCGATTCCTCAAGCACATTGAGCGCAACGCGGTTCTGTTGTTTTTGGTTCCGGCGGACAGCCCGGATGCGGCAAAAGAGTACAAAATCCTATTGGCGGAACTCAAGAAGTTCAACCCGCAGCTGCTCACCAAGCACCGTGTGGTCGCCATTTCCAAAAGCGATTTATTGGATGACGAGCTCACCCGTGAATTAAGAGCCACCTTTCCCATGAGATTACCTGTGGTCTTCTTTTCGTCCGTGGCGCAACTGAATTTGGAGGTATTGAAGGACCGTTTATGGGAATCCTTGCACGAATTGTAGGGTGGGATCGTGCGGCATTTGCCGCCATCAATGGCGGGGGACTCCCGTTGTGGGACGAGCCCATGAAACTCATCAGTTCGGATTTGTTTTTTTGGTTGGTCGGGCTTGCGGTATTGGTTTTGATTACCCGCACGGCCTCTTGGCCCCAACGCCTTCAAACGGCAGCAGCTTTGCTGCTGGGCATTCTTTTGGCCGATGCCATCAGCGTTCACCTGTTCAAGGACGTGTTCGAACGCCTTCGTCCGTGCCACGACCCCCTCTGCCAAGAACAGCTTCGGTTAGTGGCTAACGCCTGCCGCGGGAAGTTCGGTTTTATCAGTTCCCATGCCGCAAATTCAGCAACCCTATTGGCCTTGGCCATTCGTCGGCCGTTGCCCCGCTGGTCCAAAGTGCTCCTGGTCTTTTGGTTGGTCCTTACCGGCTGGAGTCGGGTTCATTTGGGCGTTCATTTTCCGGGCGATGTGCTGGGCGGTTGGTTGCTGGGCGGTTTGTGGGCCCTGGTCTGGACCAAAATCCTTAGCTTGCTCCCGTGAATTGGCTGCTTGTTTTTTTGGGAGGAGGTGCCGGCAGTGTGGTGCGCTATGCTTTGGCTAGGGGCCTTTCCACCGCAGCAAGCAGTCCTCTTGCCGCAGCAGGCGGTACCCTGCTGGCCAATGCCCTTGCAAGCGGCTTGTTGGCCTGGTGGCTTTGGAAAGGTGGAGCGCAACAACCCCTTCATGCGGCCTTGGCCATTGGGTTTTGCGGGGGGCTGAGCACCTTTTCCACCTGGAGCGCTGAATTGGCCCACTGGATCAAAAGCGGAAACTGGCCGCTGGCCCTGGGTTACGCACTGCTATCGTTAGCGCTGGGCTTGCTGCCGTTCTTCGCGTGGTCCGCGGTCAAAGGCCTGTAAATTGTGCCTACCGCAACAAAGTAACCGTGCCGCGCCGTTCGTACGGCGAATCCGCAAAATCCCGCACGTACACCACCCAAACATAGACTCCTTCCGGACAGTCTGTACCGGTGTTGCCCACCTGGCCGTTCCACGCTGCTGAGGCATCCGTGCTGGAAAATACAACATTCCCCCAGCGGTTGAGCACCAAGAATTCGTAGGTTTTGAATCCGGTCACCACCGGCCGAAATCCCTCGTTTCTGCTGTCCCCGTTGGGCGTGAAAGCGTTTGGAACGAAGACGTTGAAGATGGGATTCACCCGAATCGGCAAAAAGGTGGTGTCCGTGCAACCCAATGAATTGGTCACCACCAATTGCGCCCGAAAACTCCCGGAGTCCGCGTAGGCGTGCCAAACGGCAGGGATTCCGGCATAAACGGGTCCGTCGCCAGGAATCAGAACAAAGGTTTCGTCTGGGTCTTGTCCCGATGTTTGAAACAGGACCAGGGGATCGTAGATGCTGACCACGGATCGGTCCGACGTCAGTCCCATGGAAGGAGTTGGATGGACCACTACCGACTGAGGAAATACGCGGGTGATCGTATCGATGCACCCCGTGTCTGCAAAGACCGTTACCCGTACGGTATAGGTTCCGGCTTGTCCGTAAACGTGGACCGGATTGGCGGCGTGGCTGGTGTCGCCGTCGCCAAAGTCCCAAACGTAGTTCAGGCGCGTTCCCGCCAACGAATCCTGTTCAAACGCAACGCGCAACGGGCGGCATCCGGTATCGCCCACGGCCAAAGGAAACCACTGCGGCCGCTGAACCACCCACACGGTATCCCAGGCGGTCGCTTCGCAGGTTTTGGAGCGAACACGAATGCTGACGGGGTACTTGCCGGGCGCGGAATACACAATGGGTGGAGGAGTCAAGCCAGCAAAGGTGTCCAAATTGGCCTGTCCGGCAGAACCGAATCGGTACAAAAACGCTGCGCCAGGGTACCACGTGCCGACGGCGGAAAAAACAAATTGCTGCTCGTCGTAGCAGCCGCTTCCGGTGTGCGTCAGGGTGGGATTGATGGGTGGGTACACCCGAAAGACCGCCACATCCGTGTCCGCGCAAGGGAATCCCGGATTACCTACCAAACGCACTACGTATTTACCGGTGTCCGGGAAGGTAAAGGTGGGGTTGCGCCGCATGCTGGTATCTGTGGAAGATCCCAGCACCCCAAAATCCCACAAAACAGATTGAACGTTGGTGGAAGTCATTCGGAAGGGCATGGTGGTGCCCAGACACAGCAGGGTGGGGTCGTCGTCAGCGGTGACGATATTGATGGATACATTGGGGTCGCACTGCGTTACGTTGAATTGGTAGTCCCGACGGACCGTACTCAACATAACCCCATTGCGGTACTCGCTCACGCAAATCCCAATGGAGTACTGACCGGTGGTGGTGAGGTACCCGTTCAGTATGCCGGTATTCGGTTGAACGGAAATACCCGGGGTACCGGGAATTGGATTGGCAAAATTTTGAGGTCCTTGAAACAAGACATTGGTGTAGGGGGGCGGGGCCGACGGATCCGGCGCTGGACACGTGATGCAATTTGGCCCGTTGGTTTGGCCGCCGCCGTGGGGCAATTGGCACAATTGGTAGTGCAGGGAGTCTCCGTCCGGATCGATAGCCGCACTGCTGATGGCTAAGTTTTCCTGATTGCACAGCACAATGGGCGGGATGCTGCTGAAGCGCGGGGAACTGTTGCCGTTGGCCCCGTTGGGCGGAATCCGAACCGTGAAGGTAGTGCCCCATTGGCTGGGGTTCTGCAAATTGACAATGGTGGAATTCCTGCAGCAACGTTGGTGGCTCAACACGTACCCGTTGGCCCGGGGCTGCAGCGTGATCACCTGAACATAGTCCGCGTACTCCGTACAAATATTGGGGGGCGCCCCCAAGCACGGGCTGCCCGTACTGGCCGGCAACCCAATGGTGGCGCCTTTGATGAAGGAAAAATTAGCAATTTGCTGTCCTGTGAGGCCGTCGAATGCCGTTACCGCAGCTTGCGGATCCAAGGTAGCCCCGCTGGAATTGCAGTCACGGTAAATGCGCAGGGTAATGCGGTAGCGGTTGTTGCCCAAGAAGTCGTACCAGATTTCACCGCCCACCAAGTGCTCCGCCCGCAAGTCCAAACCTGCGGCAGCACCCAGCACCCAGGCCAGGATTAACCCAATACGACGCAATCGCTCCACGGTAAAATGGTTGAAAATCCACGTTCTTTTAACCATTGAAGGTCCGAAGCCTCCAGCACCTGTGCAAGGACAAAATCACCTCCCCAGGCACCCAAACTTTTGACCGCGTGGGGGTAGTTTGTAAATCGTGTTTCCGCAACAGGAGTTCTTCCCAAAACCCGGCCCATCGCTTCTTCGTGCGCGCGCACTGCATTTGACCATTCCTGAGGCGATGAGGCCCGAAGCAGCGTTTCTGCCGCTTCCCCCACGGCGTGAATCAAAAGGGGGTCTGGCGCTAAATTTCGGTACCGAACCACATCCTGCGCGCTGCGCTGTTTTTCTCCCAGATGCACCAAATACAGCGTATGGTGGGGCCAGTCCGCCAACGACACCGGAACCCATTGGGCGTTTGCCGGCCCGGTTCTTGTATAGCGGATGGGACCGGAGGCCAAAGCACAAACGACGTCGTACCCGCTGCCGTTCTGCGTGGCAAAATGAAGCGCCAGTGCATCTACTTCTGCCCATTGCGCCACCAAGGAGATCAACGTTGAGCTGGACCCCCAGCCGTAGTCGTTGGGGAATTCCAAAAAGGTGTCCACGGAACCGCCCGGCAAGGGGGTGCCGCGCAGGTGTTCGGCAGCGGTGAGTAATGCAGAAACTGCGTCCAAGCCCGGAGCAGAAGATTCCAGAGCGGTTGATGGTTTCCAACCTTCAGGACTTCGTTTAAACGTTCCCGCCAACCAAATGCTGCCATCGTGCGCACGAGCAGTCCAAGCCAAGAGCGCGCTGTCTAGAGCTTCTACCACCTCCAACCGTTGGCCTAAATGGGTAGGCACCGCCACGGCTGGAATTCCGTCCAGTACCACGTACTCGGACGTGAGCAGCAACTTGCCCCGCGCAAAGAAGGAGCGCGCTGCAGGTGTCATGTTAAACGGTGGTTTTCGTCACCGCAGGGACCGGGATCCCCCGGTGGGCGCAAAACGCAGCCACAACGTCTGCGTGGTGCGGCACTTTGTCCGCAAAGAAGCGCGTAAAATGAGCTTTTTCTTCCTCAGTTGCTTCCAATTGGTTCAGAATGTTGAGCAGGTGCATTTTCATGTGCCCCTTTTGAATGCCGGTGGTGGTGAGCGCACGCAAGGCCGCAAAGTTCTGCGCCAAACCAGATGCCGCCACTATGCACATGAGTTCATGAGCATTCGGCTTACCCAACATTTCAAGCGAGGTTTTGACCAAGGGATGCAACTGGGTCAACCCGCCCACAACACCTAAAGCCAAGGGAATTTCAATCCAAAAACGGAACACCCCACCGTCCAAGGAGCAATGCGTCAAACTGCGGTACTGGCCGTCGCGCGAGGCGTGCGTGTGACACGCCGCCTCTACCGCGCGGAAGTCGTTTCCAGTAGCCAAAATGACGGCGTCTATGCCGTTCATGATGCCTTTGTTGTGGGTGGTGGCCCGGTACGGCTCAATTTCCGCGATGCGCACCGCCTGAAAAAATTTCGCTGCGAATTCCTCCGGAGCAATGCCGGATCCGTCGCTGAGTTGGTCAATGGGGCAGGACACCTCCGCGCGCACCAAACACTCCGGGGTGTAGTTGCTCAAGATGCACATGATGACCTCTACGCGCTCCTCGCCCAGGTGTGTTTTGAGCGTTTTGGCCATCTGTTCCAAGCACGAATTGATGAAATTCGCGCCCATGGAGTCTTTGGTCTCAAAACGGACCTCCAGTTGAAAGTAATTCGCCAGGTCCGCAGACTTGTCCACCAAACGGGTACTTAAAATGCCTCCGCCGCGGGCCTGCATGTTGGCCGTCAGTCGGTCCGTATCCTCCAACAGCTTGGGCTGAAGGGTGGGAAACGCTGCATGAAGATCGTGCGAGTTGCCGTGGAACAGAAAGTGAACGTGTCCAATCTTGGTGGAAGACAGTACTTCTGCTCGGAATCCTCCGCGGTCCATCCAAAACTGTGCGGCTTTTGCGGCGGCAGCCACCACGGAACTTTCCTCAATCGCCATCGGGATGGTGTATAACCGATTGTTGATCAGGAAGTTGGGCGCCACACCCAAGGGTAGGAAATAATTGCTTACGGTGTTCTCAATGAACTCGTCGTGCTTTTTTTGAAGCACAGCGTCTGGATGCCAGTACTGCTTGAAGGTAGCAATTGCGGCGTCCGGTTGGGCAAAATGCGACTGGGCAATCCACTCGATTTTACCTTCTTTGGTCCACTTGCTGAAGCCTTTAACGGGTTGATTCATGGGAATTTGGATGGGGATGCAAAGTTAACACATTTCCTAGGGCAATGTTCGTGCCGAAGGCGCCCAGAAAGTAGGCAATGCCGTCCAAAGGGTCAGCGGTAAACCGGGGGTCAAAGGTGGGGATCCAGCATTCAAAGAGTAAGGCCAACCCCAGGGCAAAGGCCCAAATCCAATAAGAGGGAAGCGGCACCGTCTTGCGCACTAATTTACCGGCGGTTGCGGCAGGTACCCCAACCAGTACCGGTATGGCCAACAACGGGTCCAAAAACGAATCCAAAAACCACCACGTTTGGCCCCACAGCAACAACCCCAGTTGGTGCAAACCAAAGAGCAAGGTGCATGCCCCAACAAACGGGAACAAGGGAAGTGGAGGGGAGTAGGGCGTTTCCATGAAGTGCGCAGCGAATTTCCGGACGTTAAAACCTTCGTTGCCCCTTTCCGGATTCAAAAAACCCAATCAGACCGCAATCCAATAGGCCATCCAGGCCATTCCGCCGGCAAACGCCATCACCGCAAATTGAATTGCGTGTACGGTTCGTTTGGCCGCACGCGTATGCCAAGGGTCGTTGGGATTCAGGTGAAGCATGGGAAAGTCAAATTTTGGAGGTCCGGGAGCTGAAAAGTTCGGATGGGATTCGGCCCGCTTCTGTGCCGCAGCGTGAAAGTCAAAACCGCAAGAGGGGCAATTGGTCGGATCACCCTCGGTCCAAACGCTGCATTTGGGGCACTTTATTTCCATGCTGCAAAGGTAGGGCACGTGGAAAAAAATGCAGGCAATTTTCCGTTTTAATTGAGAGGCAGGGGAAGCATTTTGGAAAAAAACAAACCCCGCCGAAGGCGGGGTTTGTTGCGAGAAGTGGTTCGGGGCGGAATCGAACCGTCGACACAAGGATTTTCAGTCCTTTGCTCTACCAACTGAGCTACCGAACCTCCCATTGGGGCGGCAAATATACGTTCATTTTTGAAAATCGCAATAACTTTTGCGCATCGTTTGTATTCTCTAAATTGCCACTCATCAACAAAACGAAGGACATGGGTTTGCTCTGGAAATGCTACCAAATGCGCGGTTGGGAGATGATCGACCCCTTTCCTAAAGTGGAGCAGGCGGTCCTGATTGTTGGCCCGCACACCTCCAATTGGGACTTTCCCCTGGGTTTAGCCATTCGGAACGAATGGAACATCGACCACGCCAAGTTTTTGGGAAAGCACTCCCTATTTGTTGGTCCGTTTGGAACCTGGCTTCGCTCCATCGGGGGCATCCCGGTCAACCGCAAAAGCAAAACCGGTTTGGTGGAGCAAGTGGTCGCCGCCTTCAAAAGAGAGCCGAGGTTTCTCTTGGCTTTATCCCCGGAGGGGACTCGTTCGCGCGTGGATCAATTGAAAACCGGATTTCTGGCCATCGCCAAAGGCGCCGGCGTCCCCATCATCCAAATAGGGCTGGATGCGGAGCGCAAGCAAATCAGCGTTTCCGCACCGTGGTGGCCTTCCGGGGACGACGCCCAGGACCTGCACCGAGCCACTCAGTTTTTTGCCGCACTCAACGGTTACCGCCCGGCACAGGGGCTGAGAAACCTCCGCACCACGGGCGAGGAACCCGTCTTGTTCGAACAGTTTCACCGCAACGCCGAGCGGCATCCCGGTCGCGTTTTCTTGGACGAGCCAACGGCCAACGGACGGATGCAGTTCACCTACGAAGAAGCTGCAAATTCCGTCCAGCGAACGGTTCGGGCCCTGCAAGGTTTGGGCATTGAGCCGGGAGACCGCATCGCCATCCTGGCCAAAAACTCCGCGCATTGGATTTTGGCGGACCTCGCCATCAGCGGAGCGGGTGCGGTATCCGTGCCGTTGTACCCCACCACCACGCCAGAAACGGTGTGCAGCTTGTTGGAACATTCCGGTGCTAAGGCCGTCTTTCTGGGCAAGCTGGACCATCCTCAAGCGCTTTGGGGCGCTCTAACGGCGAATCTTCTGGCCATTCCCTTTCCGAACGCACCCGTGGCCCCCACCCCGGCGAGCGTGCATTCGTGGAACCAACTGCAAGAAGCACTGCCAGCGCCCGTGGTCCATCCCCAACCGGACGACCTCGCCACCATCATCTACACCTCCGGAACCACCGGTCAACCCAAGGGAGTGATGCACCTTCATCGGGGATTTCAGTTTGCCTTCCAAACCGTGCTCCATCATTTTACCCACCTCCGGAACGAGGTCTTTTTCAGTTACTTGCCCATGAGCCACGTGGCGGAGAAAATGTTGGTGAACGCCGGGTCCATCTACCTCTGCGGCCGCGTCCATTTCGTTCAAAAATTGGACACCTTCGCCCACGATTTGGCGGCCGCACAACCCACCGTTTTCTTGGCCGTCCCGCGCATTTGGGAGAAGTTCGACGATACGCTGCGTGCCAAGATTCCGTCTCCCCGTCTGCGCCAAGTGCTCGCGCCGTTACTCCGCAAACGTTTGGGCCTAAGTCGGGCCCGCTTGGTGTTGAGCGGCGCGTCCAGCATCCGTCCATCGCTCTTGGAAAATTTCTCCCGGCTGGGGATCACCATTCAAGAGGTGTACGGCATGACTGAGAATCTGGGCATTACCACCGTGAACTTTACCGGCCGTGTGCGGGTGGGAACCGTGGGTCAAGCGTTCGACGGTGTCGACGTGCGTTCGAGTTCTGAAGGAGAGATTCAAGTGCGCTCGGGTGCGAATACCGTCGGGTACTACCGGGAGCCGCAATTGACGGCGGAACTCTTCGAGGGTGATTTCTTGCGAACTGGGGATCTGGGGCATCAAGACCAAGACGGTTACTGGGCCCTGACCGGCCGAATCAAGGACCAGTTCAAAACCTCTAAGGGCAAATTCGTCATGCCCATCGCGCTGGAGAACGAACTTTTGGAAGCACCTTCCGTGGCGCAATGCTGTGTGGTAGGCGAAGGCCTCCACCAACCCTTCGCTTTGGTGGTACTCACCCCGGAATCACGAGCTCAGGAGGGTCCGGAATTGGCCGCGGAGCTGGGCCGATGGCTGGATCAAATCAACGCCAAATTGTCCAGCTACGAAAAGCTGCGCTCCATCGTCTCCGTGCCGGAGGAATGGGGGGTTGACAACGGTTTTCTAACCCCAACCTTGAAAATTAAACGGACCCAATTGGAGCACTACTACAAGCCCAGGTTCAACGATTGGTTGAAAGATTCCAGCCCAGTGGTGTTCGCTCACCGCTAACCCTACCTTTGCACGTGCGACTTTTCATCGACCGCGGAAATACCCGCACCAAGGCAATGCTCTTGCCGGCTTCATTAGCCAGCGCGCAGCCGTCTTTGGAGGCATTAGAAGCGCTTCCAGTTCATTACTTGCCCGCTCAGCCGTCCGCGGAGGACTGGAGCCGCATTTTGCCCGACGGCACTCCCCTGGAGGGGGTGTGGATTTGCGACGCGCAAGCCCAACCTTCGTCTGCAGTCGAGTGGAGCCCTTTGGCGGAACGAGGTCCTGTATTTTGCCTGGACCATGCAGCGAAACGTTCCTTTCAAGTGGTGTACGGCGGCAACTTGGGTCCGGACCGACTGGCCTTGGCTTGGGCCCTGCAAGCCCTTCAACCCAAAAACGACGCATTGGCCCTATCCGTCGGCACCTGCCTAACCGTCAACGCTCAGATCCAAGGTGTTTTTCACGGAGGACCCATTTCCCCTGGTTTGCACCTGCGTTTGCGCGCCATGCACGAACATACCGCTGCGCTTCCCCGGGTCCAAATACCCGCGGGACCTGTGGAATGGATGACTCCCGAAAGTACAGAACAAGCACTGCAGGCAGGAGCGTTCTACGGTTTGCAAGCGGAAATAAGCGATTGGATGGAGCGCTGGCGCATGAAATCACCGGAAATAGTCGTTTATCTAACCGGTGGGGATGTACCTGCTTTGGCTACTACGCTAAAAAAAGGCATCTTTGCAGCGCCCAAATTGGCCTTTGCCGGTTTGTGGGCCTGGTCCAATGAAGGGAATTAAAGTACTCATCTCGTTCTTGATTGCTGCATCCGCGGCATCGGCGTCTGCCCAAGTGCTGGACGTTTCTCCCTATTCGTGGTTCGGCTTGGGGACCCAGACCTCCGGTGTCTCACCGGCCCAAGCGCTGCACGGTGGAGGTTCGGCCGCATACCGTTCTCCGCTCTACTTCAATCCCGTTCAGCCTGCTGCATTGGGGCGCTTGAAGTACACAACGTTTGATTTAAGTGGTTCGTTCCAGGGGTTGGTGTACCAAAATTCGGACACATCTTTGACCACCTCAACGGGCGGTTTTCAGCAAGTAAACTTGGCCTTCCCCCTGGCGAAAGGTTTGGCGGCATCCGCCGGCTTGCAACCTTACTCGACGGTGGGTTATCAATTGTCCAGCGTCGTAACCCTCCCAGATTTTGGGGTAGCTAAATACACCTACACGGGCAACGGTGGCCTAACCCAAGCCAATTTAGGCATCGGGTGGTCTCCTGTAAAGTACTTTTCCGTTGGCTTGCGCGGGGCCTACCACTTTGGGTCTGTTAAGAAGACAACCCTTTTGGATTTTGGCGACCCCCGCTTCTTGAACATTGGTTCGCGCGAGGAAACGGTTTACCGCGGTTGGCAAGCCACCGCTGGGGCGCAAGCGGCGTTGCCTCTGGGCAAATGGCTGGATCTGGAGTTGGGCACCACCCAGGCCTTGCGCGCCAACCTGACCGGTGCACAAACCGCCTTGCAGTACTCCTTGCTCAACAACGGATCCGCAGTTCCCACGTACCGAGACACGGCGTGGTCCGTGATCGACACCCCCGGGATGGCGCAACTCCCCGCGGACCAGCGCTACGGTTTTCGGCTGGTTCGTCGTGCACCCGGGTCCAACCTGGATGCTTGGACGTTGGCAATGGAAATCCAACGCACTCGAACCCAAGACGCATCGTCTTTCTATCCAAACGGCGGTTTGCCGGTCTACCGATACGCCGCCGAATCGCGGACGTGGCGGGTGGGCGCAACCCTGGTGCCGGCGCTTGCTTTCCCGCAAGGAAGTTGGAAAAACGGTCCGGCCAATTGGGTGTATGCAGCGGGCATCAGTCAAGCCCAAACGGGATTGGTTTTGAATCAGGAAACACTCACCCGGTGGGTGGGAAGCACCGGTGTTACCATTCCGTTAGGAACGCGCAGTTTTGTGCCCGGCGATGTTAAATTTGCAGCCCTCCATTTGGGCGTTCAGTGGGAAACCTACGGTACGGCAAAAGCAGGTTTGGTTCGCGAAGACCACCTGCGCGCTGTGTTTGGCCTCACCTTAAACGACCAATGGTTCCAAAAGTTCAAATACCGTTGATTGCTGAAATAGAGCATTTTATTTATTAAAAAACAATTTAGCACGCTTTTTGTAAACTACTCCGTACTTAAATACCACATGCTATGAAACGCCTCGTCCTCCTTCTCGCGCTGCTCTCCAGCACCGCAGTCTTTGCTCAGAAAGGACTCTGGGGTGCCACCGAAGTCGATTCCGTGAACTGCTGGCAGAACTACAACATCTTTGGCTCCAACTACAAT
>Ga0208682_1000535_pt1 | contig 11374 bp, 8 predicted proteins | sample Colrivmeta156802_FD_187687 | JGI IMG/M metagenome (GOLD analysis project Ga0208682, IMG submission 187687) | Estuarine microbial communities from the Columbia River estuary - metaG 1568-02 (SPAdes) (version 2) | ecosystem: Environmental > Aquatic > Marine > Intertidal zone > Estuary | place: USA...
CAGGACGTGGTTTTTACCTTACAGGACTTGAACCTGTGATCTCCCGGCTCCCGCCGAGCGTATTGACCAACTTCTACTAAAGGTGATTCCAAACAATGTTTTTCAAAGAACTCGGTATTATTACTTCGCAAACATAATAATGTTTCACGGGATAAAAAAATATCTAGGATAAAATTTCTACTCTATTCAAACTTTCCTGTATCTCGCTTACGATATTATAAGGATTAGCGTTTGAAGCCGGTCTTCTGTCTTCCAGATATCCCTTCTTGTTATCTATGGTTCCTTGAGGTATTCTAATTGAAGCACCTCTATCAGCTACACCATAAGAGAATTTATCAATATGTTGGGTTTCATGTAAGCCTGTTAGCCTCTGATCATTATCAGATCCGTATACCCCCATGTGTTCAGATTTTCTTTCTTCGAACACATCAAATATTTTTTCAAATACTGACCAATCTCCAGACTCTCTCATTTCCTCGGTTGAGAAGTTTGTGTGTAATCCAGATCCATTCCAATCTCCTTTTAATGGCTTCGGATGATAATCGACATCAACACCATACTCTTCACATACCCTATCTAGAAAATATCTAGCAATCCATAGCTGATCGCAAGCATCTATACCAGTTCCAAATATCTGAAATTCCCATTGACCTAATAGGACTTCAGCATTTATACCTGTTATGCCAAGTCCAGCCTCCAGACAGATATCTAAATGCTTCTCTACGATCTCCCTTCCAGCTACTGCTTTATTGCCAACTCCACAATAGTACTTACCTTGTGGCTCCTGTGTTTCAATAGAACAAAATCCCAGCGGAAGGCCGTTCTTAAATAGCACATATTCTTGTTCAAATCCCCACCAGGTTGTTTCTGGTATATCAGCTGAAGAATGCCTTGTATTAGATTCGTGTGGTGTACCGTCTGGATTTAAAACCTCACATAAAACTAATCTTGCATCTTTTCTTGTTGGATCGTTCACAACCTTTACAGGTTTAAGAACGCAATCAGAGTTCTTACCTTCTGCTTGTTGCGTTGACGAACCGTCAAATCCCCATAGCGGTAGATCTTTAGGATCGGAGCTAATATAACTCAAAATTTTAGTTTTTGATCTTAGATTAGGTTCTGGTTTATACCCATCTAACCAAATGTATTCATACTTCCAATTCATGATAATATATTTTTATCATTATACTCCAAATAACAAAAATAATCCGGGTTATTTCATGTTTTTTGCGGAGAGCGGAGGGATCGAACCTCATGCGGTTGCCCGCACGTCGCGCTTAGCAGGCGGACTCACTCGCCGTCGTGAATCACTCTCCCTATAGTACCCCGGGCCGGGATCGAACCGGCACGAACCTTACGGCCCATAGCATTTTAAGTGCTACATGTCTACCTATTTCATCACCGGGGCTTGGGGTGATCGGTCGGGATCGAACCGACGACCTTCTGAATCACAATCAGACGCTCTAACCAACTGAGCTACGACCACCATGTATTATTTAGTATTTAGATATTCTTCTATCTCAGCCTCGTTTGCTAATCTAATCGGAACAAACAAAGCGAAACCATTATCATCCTCGAAATGATTGCATTCATCGATTCTGAATCCAAACTTATATCTCCAATGTTCAAACACGTTCTTTTCAGCAAGCCATTTACCAACATTAGCATTTCTGTAATCACCAAAGTAGAATTGGTTATCCACTAGATCGGCCTTTGGTATAGCACCAGCAGCTATAAGTCTGGGTACATAGAATTCCTTATATTCCTTTTCGTCCACTCTGGGGATGCTAGGTACATCGACCGGTGTTTCGAATGGTTTTAATTCATTCCAGTACTTAATCATGGCTTCCTTCCTTTCAGCTTGCCATTTTTCCATTTTAGCTTTTACTAAATCCTTCTTTTCATCTTGTTCCATGATGCTATCATTTAAATTAGAGGCACTAACAGGAATCGAACCTATCTCTTCCGCTTTGCAGGCGGACGCCTGAGCCAATCGACCACAGTGCCATTGTTTGATCCGGGTGTCGGATTCGAACCGACGTGGGATTTCTCCTCTTGCTTACAAGGCAAGTGCAATCAACCGCTATGCGAACCCGGAATGTGCGGAGAGGTGAGGTATCGATCCCCATACCCGAAGGTACCGCTAGTTTTCAAGACTAGGTCAAGCGCCAGCTTAATTACCCCTCCATTTTTACTTTCCAATATGTCAAAGACCGCATAAAATAAAAAAGTCTCTTAGTAGAACTAAGAGACTTTAAAAATAAACTTTTAATATGGTTTATCTATCCCTTAGCAGCGCACAAGTTGATTCGTCACATAACGATGATGTTAATGTGGTTAAACTTGTTACTGTATGGAATAAATTTTTCATTTGCTTGTTATATATTCTTTCGATGTTCTAATTTTATGCAAATATAAGAAAAAGTTTCGAGGTAAAAAATATTTTCATAAACATCTTCTTGGATTGTGTGATTTATTATAGCTAAAAGATTCTTCCGCTTTGTACCAGCTTATTATAAGCTTTTAGTATGGACCCAGGACTGTCTCCACTTAAAGATTCCACTGCGGAGAAAGTTGTTGGTGTTCCTGATTCGTCAACCACGTAAACTGTGTCCCCTGATCGGTATACTAGGTATTTAGTCGGCAATAATCCAGTGGATCGATTGCTGATACCTAGCTCAGTAACCTCTCCGTAAGTATCGTATAAAGATTTTCTTACGCTATGGTATGTTGCTCTATTTTGGAAAATAGCTAAATGCTCATTGGCTGTTAGCTGAATTACTTGTGTTGGTACTCTTGAGGACATATTTTAAATTTTAATTATATTAGAATTCCAATTATACAGGGTTCACATGAATCTCAAACATTAACAGCTACCGGAGAGTCTCTACAATCTTTTAATATTAATACTAAGGGTTACACAGACCATTACGCTACAAGAGTATCGGTTAATGGTGAATTATGGGCAAGACACGAAACTTTATATGATATGATGCCAACCACTAAAGGTTACCTTATAAAAACAGGTATTAGTGGAGGTTTAGATTTGTATTTTGGAAATGGTAGTTTTGGAATGATGCCATCTTCAGGAGCTTCAATAATAATAGAATATATTGTGCATGGTGGAGAAGCAGGAAATCTCATTGACGCAAAAGACCTTACTTTTAAATTTCAATCAGAAGGAACAGATTCAACTGGTCAGACATATGACCTAAATAAAATATTAGAGCTTGAATGCAGTTTAGCGCCTAAAATGGGAGCTTACCCAGAAACTATCAAGACAACTAAATTAATTGCACCACTCGCTAGTAAATCTTTTGTGTTGGCTCACCCTGACAATTATGAATATTTCCTATCAAGATACGGTTTATTTTCATACCTTGATGCCTATAATACAACTGATGATGGTTATTTAGATGATGACAATATTATTTACTTATTTATGCTGCCAAATACTAAAAAGAAATTAACAAAAAATAAAGATTATTTTAGTCTAGATATTAATGAGTTCTTCTTTTCTTCAGATGAGAAGAATGGAATACTTGGTTTGCTAGAAAATTCTGGCCAGCAGATGGTTACAACGGAAGTTCAAATCGTGGAGCCAATTGCTAAGTATTATAGAATGGATATTAAGATCAGATATTTCGAAGGATATTCAAAAACAAATATTTTTACCGAGATTAGAGCAAAAGTTTCTGATTATCTAATGAATATTACAAGAAGAGATCGTTTACCAAAATCAGATTTGATTGCGATTATTGAAGGCGTTGATGGAGTCGATTCAGTAAATATTAGATTCGTTTCGGAAACTGAAGAAACCGCTAGAAAAAATGGATATTACACATCAACAACTACAACAGTAACTCCTTCTACTCCGACTTTAGAAACTATTGGAAATGGAAAACAGAAATTTGTATTCTTTAAAAGAACTACAACGACTGCAAATGTTAATTTTGCTCCAGGAGCTCCGCTTCCTGAATCAGTAATAGGATTAGATTCTTTTGGAGATATTATTCTTGGCAAACAAGAAGTTGCAATGTTTAGAGGTGGTTGGAAAGATCAAACTGGAATCGTGGTACCGGATGATGCAAGAACTGGAGAAATGGCGGCACTATCAGTTTATTTTGATGAACCGCCGGTTCAGAACACAATATACTCTACGATACAAACTCAAAATAGAAAATCAATGTAATGGCTAAAGAACAAATAAATTTATTTGACGGTTTATTTTCAGCAGGTTATGAAAGTATTTATGACTTTCAAGTTCAAACCGCTGATAATAGAAAAAACCTAGGCCATGACTTTAGAACAAGCATACTTACAAAATCGCTATCAAATGCTCTATTAAGAAATGAGTATATTGGCGATTTTATTATATTACTACAAGACGTTATCGTTAAATATGTAGATGCTGTAACGCATCTAAAAATATATAAGAACTACACTGTTAGTAAAAATTATACTAAAATAAGATAACAAATGGGAAAATATTCAAATCTCAGATTTTTTAATGGTGCATCACATGAATTAAATTTTAATTATGATTCAGTATCCGAGTCGTGGGACGGAATCATATATGCTCCAAAAGTTTCTGTTGGTTTGTATGAGACTGTTAATCTTTTTATTCTTGAAGAAGTTTATAAACAATTAGGAGGATCTGAATATGTTTTACCTATTTCAGAAAATGCAACTTCAAGAAAGATAAAATTTGAATTTGAAGATAACGAAAGTTACAAAGGCGATATATTTTTATACAACACTGCTTTAGATTCGAATGGTAACTTTATTATAAATCAAGCAACTTCTCAAACAGAGGAAATGCAAGCCTATTCTACTAGCACTGGAACCTTTACATACGTAAACTATAATACGACTGAAGCCAATCCGAATACTGGTAATATTTATAAGGTAATTCCTAGTAATGTTTCACCAGAAGCACTACATTGTAGAATTGCCCTGATGTCAGAAGAGGAGAAAATCCATATCAAACTTTTAAATATTTACGAAGTTGGAGCAGATGGAAAAAACTCTCATCGAATAGCAACTATTAAAATATACGGAGAGACTGAAGGAGAAGACGAGAGATTAACAATACTTTTAAATAACTTAGGAATGTCCTTCCATGAAGAAGATTTCCTAATTTTTAAATCTAGCGATGTTAACGAACTTAAAGTCGATCACCTCTTATTAAATGAAAAGAGAAAAGAACTTTTATTAGAAGGTCACAATATCAAACCGTTTATCGGTACTTATAAGGCTATTATCAATGCGATCAAATTCTTCGGGTATAATAATATTAAACTTAAAGAATATTGGTTAAATATTGATGAACAATCTGCTGGTTTTGGTAAACTAAGGGCAGTTGCGGTAGCAGATCCTAATGCATCTGGATATTTAGTAAAGAAAAACGATGCGATTGAATTACCTAATTCTAATTTAAAGAAAACTTCAAGATTCTCGTTAGTTTATAAATTAAACGAACCAGATGGCGGTGTTGATGAGTGGGATATTCCTACCGTTAAAGAGTCTTTTGACTTTACACCAGAAGAAATCTTAGTAAAATTATACGGACTTAAAAGAAGATTACAAAAAGACTATTTACCTTTACAGTCAAAAATTGTCGATATTACTGGAGAAGGAGACTTCTTTACTCAATTTAGTCAAAACGTCTGGAACGACCAACACCTTATTCAAGTTCAAAATTCTGGAACCAAAGTAGATTTTACAGTATTTCCAGAAAGAAGGTTATACATTGAAGATTTACGTTTAGTAAGTCAAGATTTAGCAGACAATACTGCTGGATTTCCAATAAGTGGGCAAGCTGCTGTAATTACTGAAGTTGAGGACTTTTATGAGACATATCACGATCAAGAATTAAATACATTTACAACCTTGTCTAACGTTCCGATCGGATGTCCAGTTGTGTTAGAATGTAATACATTGACAGATGATTGGAATGATTGCGCATTCACATGGAACGATGTTGATTTTGCTGCAAATGATTATACTGGAATAGCTTCATCTCTATACACTTGGAATACTCTTTGGAAAAAAGACGTATATGAAGCTGAATGGGTAATTAATGGTCCTAGAGGATATTCATATATTAGCAGAGGTCTTGTAGATGATTATAGAAAAATGTTGTTAGTTCTTCCGAATACTGGAACATATGATATTGTTTTAAATTTATATGATTTATACAATGCACGTTCTTACAGAAGAAAAACTGATATTGTAGTACATAATAAAGCAGTTGAACTTTACGGATTCTATTCATTTAAACCAGAAATAGATCAATGGAATCTACATGATTTACCATGGAATAAATCTGGAGGATATTATGATGAGCCTCAAGATAGTTACAACGACATGCAAGAACTAATTGGATCTTGGTACCTTACTTTTGATCGCGCTAATTATCCACACGATACTTTAGATGGATTAAATTTCTCTACTGTTTCAAGATATTTAGATCTAACTACATCTACTGGATTTGCTGAAACTACTGGTCCTTTTGTTTGGAAAAATCTTAAGACACAAGTATGGGATGATGGATATGGAATTACATGGGATTCGACTAGAATCGGAACCGACTTAACATCATCATTTAAAATAAATTACTTTGTGTCAAACGGAGTTGGATATTCTGCAACACCGTTCGATAAAATAGTTATAGAGCACACAGACTCTGCAACTGGCGTTGTTTTGTCGGAATCTTATACCCTTACTAGTCCAGCACCTTCAAGTACTTCTAATTTGACAGCATTTGTTAATATTCAAAATGAATTAAATGGTTTAGATCCTTTAGTATACCCTATTTTTAGTAAATTTAAATACAACGCAATACTAATTGACACTGATGCAAGTGGAACAGAAGATACCGCATATTATATCTTAGCTGTCGGTAAAGAATATTCTAGAGCATATGATTTCGATACCGTTAAAATGTATCTTGCTGGAGTTTATAAACCATTAGCTACATCCGGATGGGTACATTATAAAGCGTACAATCCAAAATGGAACGATATTATTTTATTCGAAGACCATGCTAATATTTCTCTAATGCAGCATATTACTGTTTCTTATGATAAATCTAATATGCCTGGAATAGTTAGACAAGACTGGAAAATTACAAATAATAAAACCGGTTCAATTATAACCTATAACAAACAGTGGCTGACGTACTTATTTACCGAAAAGGGAGATTATACGATTGAACTAGAAGTAATGGACTGCAATGGAAATATAAACTCAATCAAAAAGAGTATGATTTCAGTCGTGGATTCAGTACTGGCAAAACCAAAGAGAAAACCAAAATATCAATATACCTCGGCATAATCGATTTTACGCTGATATATACTATGATGATACATAAAAACAATAAAAATAACTAAAATGGCAACAATCACAACAATTCTAGGTACCGATAGCGTATCGTCGTCAAGAGTAACTCTTAATGACAATTTTGCTGCAATTAACCAAGAACTTGCTGACATCTCTTCATTGCTTGATGTACTTAATGAAACAATAGAACTTAGCGGATTAGCAAAGTTTGGCTCTTTAAATATCTCAAACGGTAAGGTAATTGCAACTTCTTCTGCGTTAACTTCAGCAGTGGCTACAACAATTAACGAGAAGTTTACAATTGGACAATCAATTGTCTTTTCAACAACAACAGGCGTAACAACACTTCCTGCGGTTGGAGCATTTAACAGTGCAACTTATTTTCTAGATGGAGCAACCATCGCAGCGGCTACAGTTACATTAAACGCTGGAGTAAACGGTCAGCAAATCACACTAATAGCAGATAGTAATGCCACCGTAGGTGGAACTACTATTTCAGTAGCTAACGTCGCTGGTCCAGCATCGATCAAAATTGTAAACAAAGGTACATTAACATTACGTTATGTAGGAGCTAAATGGTACATTGTGTCTTCATACAACGTAACATTGACATAATAAAACAATATAACTTAAATGGCAACACCATTAGTAAGAATACCACAAGAACAGGGCGGAACACTTTACGCATTTGCTTCAGCTGCTAGAGATTTAACTAGAGCATATCAGAATCCTGATATTAACTTCGAATTTTCGAAGTTTGCTCTGATTAATTTATCCCCAGCAGCAGTCCCTTCAGCGGGTGCAACAAACAATTACATTCAATTTAGTAATTTGTATGATGCCTCAGGAGCTGCTTATAATGATGTTCTAGTTGATAATGCAAACGTGCACTTTGCACAAACATTTCAAAATTACGCTTTAAACTTTGAGCAGTTGATTTTAAATGATGATGATTTCGATCCAATCTTATTAAAATCAGATGCTGAACATATTATGTTTAAGTGGCTCTATGAAATTGGAGCAGTTAGGTGGCAACCTGCTACTTCACAACAAGTTTCTACTGGTTTTTCTAGAGTTATCGAACCGGATGATTCTACTCAAACAGGTGCAGAATATTCACAATTAGTTAAATATGTTGGAAACATCGACGTTTCTAACGATAAAAACTATCAAGGAAATACGTATAATGAAATTTTTATTAACGTTCCTTCGGTAGTAGGACACACGCCTGAAATTTTATTTAAATCCGGTCAATATAATACTACATCAACACTCTATAATCCAGCAAATTTTATCGAGGGTCGAGCTAATCAAGTTCATCCAGATGCTAATTTAGACTGTGAGGCTTTAGCTGATTCGAATCAAGGTGAAATTAACTTTGATCCAAATGTAGATCCTACATACGGTATCGAATTTGATGCAGCAAAATATGCTAAAATTATAAACAATCCAGAATTAAGTACTCTATTCGATTACTCAAAAATGGGTTCTGATTTTAGTTTTAACGCAATTCTTGTCTATTACGACATTTATTCAAAATCAACAACTGCCAATAAGGCAACGAACCTTTACGGTATCTTGATTTTAGATAACTTTAAAGAAGATCAAAATTTAAACGGATGGTATATACCATCCTTGACTAAATATAAACCAAACGATGTAACTGGTCTTAATGGTAATGCATTTGCCCTTAAGTTGAATGTTAAATTCAACACATCACTAGATAATGTAGGAGTTGAAAAGAACATTGATTCACATTCGAATTTCTCGATGGACGTCTTTTTAGATACTTCAGCTGCACTGGATCAAGCAACTAAATTATTAATGGCAGCAAATGTCAGATACGATGGAATTGCACAGAAAGTTCAGCAACTTGAAACCTTATTATTGACAACAACACAAGTTGGAGAATTTGGAACTAGAATAGCAGAGTTAGAAACTCTAGTAGTTGATGCTAAATTAAATTATGCAACTTCATCTTCATTGCTTGGACTAATTCAATCGACAAATAAAAGAATTAACCAATTATTAGATGGGACGGTACCGAGTTCAGTTCAATACAACATCGATGTTATTAAACAAGGCGATGGAACAGAAGTTGATAAGTCAGTTCCTGGTCTTTTAACTTTAAAAAATAAAGTATATGGCTACGATCTAATAGATGCTTACAACTTTGATGTTAGTAATTCTTCTCAATCAAATTGGTTGGTTGGTACTAAAAACGAATCAACTAATCTATTTAATGCTGGAACAGCATCATCTACCGCATTATGGGTAAGATTTAAAAATTATACAAACAGAATAAATTTATGGCTGAATAATACCAGTCCATTAGATTCTGATATTAATATATACATAGACGATTCAATTACGACTTGGAAAAAAGGACACGTTTTGAAATTTAATTTCAAAAGTAATTTTCTACCTAATGGTAAAAGAATTAAATTCTTCACCGATAAAAACGGTACTAATGGATGGAAGCAAATTGGATTAATTAACGAATCTGAAATTTTGAATTCAAAACCATATATCGAAGTTATTTGTGTTGACGAAATAAACAAGTCATTTGAAATTGACATCTTAAGATAACATGAGCGACAATAACTCGATATCAAAGCTTTTAGAACAGTTTATACAACTGTACAACAATTCTCTTGCAACGTATGAGAAGACTAACGAGGCAATAACTTCCGATGCAAAGGTAGTTAATATTGACCTGTTTGACCCAACTACAGGAATTACTAAAACAATTCCAGTTGCTTCTTTTGGTTATTTAAAGAAAGAATTAGAACGATTAAGCAATAATGTTGAGACTCTTTCGGGTTCAAATGAAGCTGCTTCAAGTGTTAGATTACCAGATGGTACTTTTAGAAAAGTTTACACTAGTAAATTAAAAGGACCTGCTCCGACAATAACTTCAATTTCAGCTCCTAGTGCTTTTGAAACTAGAGCAAACGAATTCTTTGAAGATTTTTTAAATCCTTTACTTAAAGTAAAGTTTGATTTGACAGGCCAAATTCCAGTTAACACAGAACAAGTATACATTGAAAGATACGTTTTTAAAGCTGACGACCTAGTTTCAACAACTGCATTTGATACGCTTTATAAAAATAATAGCGAAATCGATTACACGACATTTAAAACAGAATTATCTAATAATAGCTATAAGTACGTTATAGACAAACAGGTAGTAAACATGCCGGTTAGATCTGTACAATATTATGGTTCTTTTGATGTTGTTTCTATTGATAATGCACAAAAGACGGCTATAGTCGACGGTGTATCTCAGACTAAGACAGTACGACTTTTCACCGTTAATAAGTTAACATATACAGATTCTACAAAGACCTTAGGTGGTACCGAAGTATTAAAGAAAGGTGATTCATTAGTTGTTAATTCAGGTAAATTCTCGACAAGATATAAAATTGATGCAATAGATAGTGATACTCTTCAAATTGAACTTTCATTAGTTGAAGGTTTTGAAGCAATTAAATTAGGAGATAATCAGTTATCAGTCTATAAAGACATTGATACTGGAGTTGCACTAGAAGTTAACGTTTCTTTTGATGAGAGACAAGTTGTTTTTGTAAAAGCAGTGGATGCTGATTCTAAAGTTCAATCTGAACTATTTTCACCAGGCGCTGGATTCTATTCTAACGAACTAGTAGTCTTATTAGACACTGGATTATCAATGACTCTTGCTGAATATTATAAGAGAGAAGTTGCTGATTTCGGACAATTTATTAAAAGCTTAAAGGTAGATGCTATTCCACCTGCAGCAATGGGAGTTATGCCAAATACTCCAATAATCGAAACTGGTAACTTTAAAGTCGTTCAAATTAATAAGCATTTAACTGATAATGATGCAACAAACAAAATTGTTAAATTAAAATCAGAAAAAGCGGCTAACGAGCAGAATATTAAGAAAATTGATAATTCAATTAGCTCAACTAGAAGCCTAGTAAATACTAAAAAGTACTCTTCTAAAGTAGAGGCTGACAAGGACAAATCACAGTTGAACTCATTGCTT
>Ga0208682_1000543_pt1 | contig 11294 bp, 9 predicted proteins | sample Colrivmeta156802_FD_187687 | JGI IMG/M metagenome (GOLD analysis project Ga0208682, IMG submission 187687) | Estuarine microbial communities from the Columbia River estuary - metaG 1568-02 (SPAdes) (version 2) | ecosystem: Environmental > Aquatic > Marine > Intertidal zone > Estuary | place: USA...
GGTCCGTGTATTTTTTGGTATCCTCAAAACCCAGCGGGTCCACCGCGGTCATGTTGGGATCCAGCTCCGTGTATTCGCCGTTATCGAAGAGAAAGGAAAAATACTCCTCCGCATCAATGCCGTCGTGGTGACCGCAGTTGGAGCAGGTCCACAGGGCGTCGGCGTGTTCCTCTGAATTGACCACCACCTTGCACTTGGGGCACATGTGCCACAAGCCGTCCGGTGAGTCTTTTTTTTCTTCCGTAGGCGTGGTGATGCCTTCTTTGGTGCGTTTGAACCAACCCATAGGTACGTTTTTTTACGCGATGGTTACCGCGGGATCCAAGTAGACGTTCTGAATTTCTTGAAGCAAGGCAACGCCTTCGTGGAACGGGCGTTGGAAGGCTTTACGCCCCAAAATCAAGCCCTGTCCTCCGGCGCGCTTGTTGATGACGGCCGTGGCAACGGCCTCGGCCAAGTCGCTGGCTCCTTTGGACTCGCCGCCTGAGTTGATGACGCCTTGGCGGCCCATGTAGCTGTTGGCCACTTGGTACCGGGTCAAATCAATGGGATGGTCCGTAGTCAGTTGCGAATAGACGCCTGGATGCGTTTTTCCGTGCTTGGTGGCCAGGTATCCGCCGTTGTTGGTGGGCAACTTTTGCTTGATGATGTCTGCCTGAATGGTGACGCCCAAGTGAATGGCTTGGCTGCTCAAGTCTGCGCTGGTGTGGTAGTCCACGCCGTCCACTTTGAAACCCGGGTTGCGGGTGTAGCACCACAAGATGGTGGCCATGCCCAATTCGCGAGCGCGCTCAAAAGCTTCCGCCACTTCCAGCAATTGGCGACGGGATTCTTCGGCACCAAAATACACCGTAGCGCCAACGGCTACTGCACCCATGTTCCAAGCATCCTCTACCGAACCGTATAGGGTTTGGTCGTACTGGTTGGGCATGGAAAGGAATTCGTTGTGGTTGATTTTGACCACAAACGGAATTTTGTGCGCGTATTTGCGCGAAACACTCGCCAAAACGCCAAAGGTGGAAGCTACCGCGTTGCAATCGGCCTCTATCGCCAATTTTACAATGCTTTCGGGATCAAAGTAAATGGGATTGGGGGCAAAACTAGCGCCAGCGCTGTGTTCGACTCCTTGGTCCACGGGCAAGATGCTCAAGTAACCGGTTCCGCCCAAACGGCCCTTGCCGTAGAGGGTCTCCAAACTGCGAAGTACTTGGTTGTTGCGGTTGGTCTGTGCAAACGAACGATCCACAAAATCCGGTCCGGGAAGGTGCAACGTCTCCTTGGGGATGGCCGTACTGGTGTGGTTCAACAAGTAGTCGGCTTGGTCGCCCAGAAGGGTGCGGATTTGCTCAATGGCCATGGCGGGTTGCTTTGATGATAAGGGGCAAAGGTATCTTTTTTTGACTAGAACGGGTAACCAATTCCCAGGTTGAGGGCGGTTTTTTTCAACCGAAACGGGATGACCACGAGTCGGTCTGAAAGGGGTTCGGTGGGGTCCCAAAGGCGAATTCCCCAGTCCGCGCGCACCACAAAAAAGGAAAAGTCGTACCGCAGTCCAAATCCCGCACCCAGGGCCGTTTGGGCAAGAAAATTTCGAGGCGTCCAGACCACTAAGGGAGCCAGTTCCGGCAGGTTCAACAAACCGGTTCCTTCCCGCAGATTTCGCGGCAACAGCCAGGTATTGCCGGCGTCCACAAAGGCAGCGCCGTACAACGAGCTGGCGATGGCAAAGCGGTATTCCGCACTGAACAGGAGCTTGGCGGGGCCAGTGGAAACGTAGCGCAAGGTGTCAAAGACCGCACCCGGGAATGCACCCGGCCCCAAGCGGTAGGCAGGCCAGGCTCTTAGATCGTTGCTGCCTCCCGCGAAAAAGGACTTTTCGAAGGGCGGCAAGGTGGGTGAATTGCCCAAGGTGTACGCTAGCCCCACCAATCCGCGAAAGGCCCACTGGCGTTTGCCGGAGCGCAGCAACCGGTAACGAGCATCCAATTCCGTCCGCAGGTAGTGGGCATAGGGAACTTGGGCGACGGTGTAGGATCCGTCCACTTGGTCCCATGAGGCCCCGGTCAGGCGGCGAAATCCTTCCAAGGCAGTGCCGGCACTTTCCAAGGACCAATTCAACGATTTTTGAATGGATTTTTTGGTGGGAGGTGACCACTGCAAACGGTAGGTGCTCGCAGCGATGAGGGTGTTTTGGAATCCCGTCTTGAAGAGTAAGGAATTGACGTAGGCAGGATCTGCGTTGAGCAGGTGAATGTAGGCCAGGTCCACCAGCGCCAAGCTGTGTTCTGCGCGGGGATTGGGTTTCCAATCAAAGAGCAGGCGTGCGCCAAAGGTTTGCCGGGCAAATTCCGGACGTTGTTGGCGGTTCACGTTGAGGCGGGCTTCGGTGTAGGCTGCGGCGAGGTTTTTGGGTTTCCAGGCACGGGGCCAACCGTAGAGCCGGGGCCAGTGCAAGGAGGTTTCCAGTCCCCATTCGGCGGTGTTGAACAAGGCTTGTTGGTCACCGGAGACGGCTTGCGCGGAAAGGGCGCCGTTCAGGCGGAGTTCCCAGCGTTCGGAGCCGCCCCAAACGTTGGAATGACCCAGCCCAACGGTTCCTCCGAGTCCGTAGAGTCCGGAGGTGGTGGTGCCTTCGCTGCGGAAGAAGACGCGCGCCGCAGGCGCGCGAACCACCAACAGGTCTGCATTGATGGTATCTCCCCGCGCCTCGCTAAATCGCCATTCGGCGCTTTGAACCGCAGGGAAGGAGCTGATTCTTTGGGCCGTCTGCTCAAACGAAGACGCTTGAAAGGTGGTTTTGGGTCGCGGTACAATCCACTCGTTGAGGCGGTTGGCGTTGAAGGAATGCAACCCATCTGTGGACACCTGACGGATGCTCGTGGTGGGATTTGGGACGGGCCTACCGCCCGCGGAACCATCGGTGTAGCGGTAGTTGGGGTAAACGGTGATTTGCCCAACGGTTCGTACCCGGTGGGGGGTGACGGCGGGACCAAAGGGGGTAGCCACGTACGGATCTTCCAAAAGGATTTCCAAATGCGCTGTACCCGGTGTTTTGAGGGTGTCGATTTGAATGCGTACCAACTCCGGTCCCATGGAGAAAAAGCCCAATTCGCGCAGGGCGGTGGCGATTCGGTTGCGTTCGGCGTCCAAGGTGATGGAGCGCAGTGGAGCACCGGTCTGCAACAAACTTTCCAAGTGCAGGGGGTGTGCGGCATGGGCATCTTCCAGTGCCGGAGAATAGAACGTGAACGAGCAGGTGCCAATCCGAAACTGAGGACCGCGCTTTACCTGGTAGACCACTGAGGTTCGTTGCGGCTTTTTTACCTCCGTGAACGCGAGGGTTCCCTGGGCGCGCAGGTAACCGTCGTTTTCCGCGACGTGTTCCAACTGCCGAAGGGTTTTTGCGGTACGGACAGGGTCCAGCACCACGGGCGCTTCGCCAATGCGGTGCAGCCAACGGCCCCAGGCTTTTTCAGATTCGCGCGGGGGAAGGTTGTGGAGGGCGAGGTAGGCTTTCCAGCCCAGGATCTTGCGGTTGGGCAACTGCTGCACCACCTCCCAGTAAGCATCGTCGGAAGTAGATTTGCCGTCCAGCTCCAGGCGTACGCCGGTGAGCAATTCTTCTTGGGGGAGCAGACGTCTGACGGGAGAACATGCGGCCAGCAGGGCGATGCAGGCAACGAAGAGCGCAGCGCGTGCCACGTTGTTCACTTAAGTGCAGCCAATTGGGCCACGGCTTCTTCGGGGTTGGGGGCGCCAAAAACGGTATTGCCAGCAACCAAAACGTCGGCACCGGCGGCCAACAAGAGCGGTGCATTTTCAAACGTCACCCCTCCGTCGATTTCAATCAGCAAATCCGGCCCGGCCAGCGCGCGCAACAGACGAACTTTTTCGTAGGTAGACTCAATGAACTTTTGCCCGCCAAAGCCGGGATTGACGCTCATGAGGCACACCAAATCCGCATCGCCCACAATGCTCTCCAGAGCGGAAATGGGGGTGTGGGGGTTGACCGCAATGCCCGGGCGCATGCCCGCTTGGCGGATGGCCTGAAGGGTGCGGTGCAGGTGGGGGCAAGCTTCGATGTGCACCGTCAGGTGGTCTGCACCCGCGTCGCGGAATGCACCGATGTAGCGATCCGGTTCCACGATCATCAAATGCACGTCCAGGGGCTTGGTGGCGGCCTTTTTAATGGCTTTGACCACCGGAAGTCCAAACGACAGGTTGGGTACAAAAACCCCGTCCATGATGTCCACGTGGTGCCACGCAGCTGCGCTTTGGTCCATGCGGCGAACGTCTCGTTCTAGGTTGCCAAAGTCTGCAGAAAGCAGGGAGGGAGCAATGAGCGCCATGGTCAAATTTTTCCCAAAGGTAGGGTGTATCTTGCGCACATGGAACGAGACTCCGGCCTTCCCGCACCGTTGAGCAAACGTTTGGCCAAGGATTTGCGTGCCCTGCACGCGAAAAAAGGCCGACTGTCTGCGGGGCAGTTTTTGGTGGAAACGCCCAAGGCCGTGCAGTCCTTTTTGGAATCCGGATGGGAGCCCGTAGTGGTCGTTGGAACCCCCGATTGGTGGGCGACCGTTCCCGCACAGCCGTCTTGGGGACCCCGGGCTGCCGCGTTCGTGGCAACGTTGTCCGGAATGGCAGAGGCCTCTGCCTTGGAGACGCCGTCCTCGGTGTTGGCCGTTTTTACCTTACCCGAAGAAGCGCTTTCCTCCGGCGAACCGCTCCGCGGGATTCACTTGGTGTTGGACGGCGTGCGCGATCCGGGCAATTTGGGCACCATCGTTCGCTTGGCGGATTGGTTTGGCGCTGCAGGCGTTTGGATTTCAGAGGATTCGGCCGATGCCTTCCAGCCGAAGGTGGTGCAGGCCTCCATGGGTTCCTTGGCCCGGGTGTCGGTAAAACGTTTGTCTTTGGAGCCGCTCTTGCGCACTTGGCGAAACGCGGGCATCCCTCTTTGGGCAACGGATATGGAGGGCAGACCGTTGGCCCAAACCCAGGCACCGGAGACGGTTGCGGTAGTTTTGGGGAACGAAGGACGTGGATTATCGCCGGAAGTTCGTGCGCTGTGTACGTCGGTGGTCACCATTCCGCGCGTGTCCCCTGGAGCGGAATCACTCAATGTGGCCAACGCCGCGGGAATTGTCTTGTACGAGTTGCGTCGTACGGTTTAGACTGTTTGTTGAATTGGCTTTGCTATTCAAAAGTAAAGACGATGTACGTACAGCGGCTCTGGAGGCCATTGAGTGAGGCCACGTAGTTGGTTCCGTCCTGAACGCGCAAATCTCCTTGACCAAATTGGTAGCGCAGTTGCGGGGAGAATTTGAAGTATTCAAAGTACAGGTCCAATCCAACGCCCAGGTCGTACCCAAAATCTTGTTGTTGGAGTTTGAAGAGGCGGTCGTCCACAACTTTGGCTTTGCTGGCTAAATCCAGTGTGTAGTTGGCTGAGGCAATAGCGTACCAGCGGTGGTTTCCAATCCGTTCCGTTTTCAACTTTAATTCCAAAGGCAGAATGACCAACGAGGATTCGACTTTCTTATCGATCCATCTCCGCTGGCCGGTGCTGGGGTCCAAGGCGTCGAACTGCAGCAGGCGTTCTCCCGCGGAATACGTGGGTATGTGGCGCAGGTCCATGTGTTTATTCAGGCGAAAATTGCTCACAATGCCCACCATGAAACCGGGTTGCTGCGTGCTTTTCACGTTGAAGACGGACTCCGGCAGCTGGGTGGCCGTGCGCACCCGAAAATCCATTTGGTTGATCCCCAAAATGAACCCAAAGTGAACGGGCTTGCTGTCGTAACGAGGCAGATTCAAGGTTTGGTTCTGCCCCATGGCGTTGGTTGCGAGCAATAGTGCCGCACAGACTGCTAAAACAGGGCTGTTCATGAGGGAATAACGCACGAAAGGGGACATTATTTTTCAGCGAGGTATAAGGTGGCAATGCCAAACGTTAAAGGACGTGCGGAACCATTGCGGTAGCCGGCTTTAGCGAGTTCGTCCAGAAATGCTTGTCCGTAGGGAAAAGCCTCCACCGAAGCCGGTAGGTAGGTGTAGGCGGCAGAATCCCGACTCACCCATTTTCCAATGCGGGGGAGGATGTGCTTGAAGTAGAAGAAGTAAAATGCACGGAACGGTTGGCGGGTGGGTTGAGAAAACTCCAGCACAGCCAGGGGTGCTCCGGGTTTCAACACGCGAAGCATGTCCACCAAGCCGGCCTGCAAATTTTCAAAATTGCGAACACCAAACGCCACCGTGACGGCGTCGAACCGATTGTCTTCAAAGGGCAACTTTTCGCCGTCTCCCAGAATCAATTGTACGCGATTGGCCAGGCCGCGCTGGACTACCTTTTGGCGTCCCACATCCAGCATGCCTGCAGAGATGTCTGCACCTTCCACTTGGCTGCCCGGGCAGCCTTTGGCCAAGGCCATGGCGAGGTCTGCGGTACCGGTGGCCACGTCCAAAACCATGTGTGGTTGGTAGCGTGCTACGGCGCGTACGGTTTTTTTGCGCCAGCCCACGTCAATCCCCAAAGAAAGAACACGATTCAGAAAATCGTATTTACCGGCAATGGCGTTGAACATATCCGCCACTTGCTCCTTTTTGGAACCGTCGGAATGATAGGGTTTTACGATGGACATGGGGTCAACCAACTTCAATTTGGGCATCCGGATACCGGTAGGTAGCAGACTCTTTGCGCGTCTTGCTCAAAGCGAAGGCCAAAGTTACCGTGCCTACCCGTCCCACGAACATGGAGATCATCAAAATAATTTTCCCAGCAGGACTTAGTGATGAAGTTATCCCCGTACTCAGGCCTACGGTACAAAAAGCGCTGACCTCTTCAAAAAGAAGCCTTGCCAATCCGTATTGGGCGTCGGTCATGCTCAATGCAATGACACTGATAAAAATGAGGCTGATGGAGAATAAAAAAACCGAAAAGGCCCGCCGCAGCAATTCCAAGGGAACCGTCGTTTTCATCAATTCCACTTTACTCTCTCCCCGGATGGTAGACAAGGCAGACAAAAAAACCAGCGCGAAGGTGCTTGTTTTGATGCCCCCGGCGGTGGAACCGGAATTGCCACCGATGAACATCAAGAAAACAAAGAACAGCAACGTCGGCAGCGCCATGGCTCCAAAGTCCAGCGTGTTGAATCCGGCCGTTCGGGCAGTGGCAGATTGAAAAAAGGACGACACCAGTTGCCCGACCCAATCCATGCCCCGCAAGGTGCCGGGCAATTCCAGAATCCAAAAAACGCCGGTGCCCAAAAGCAGGAGGACGGTGGCAGAGCCGAAGGCCATGCGGGTGTTCACGGATATTTGCTTCCACGGTTGGAGTTTCCGCGCGCGAATTTGCTTGAGCCCAAAAACTTCCCGCATGGGAGAAAATCCCATTCCGCCAAAAATGAGGGTGAAGGCAATCACCATGTGAAGCCCGTACGAATGAACCGTGGAGGGGTCCATCAAGCCCGACGGAAATAGGGCGAAGCCGGCGTTGTTGAAGGCAGATATGCTGTGGAAAACGGAGTAGAATACTCGTTCTCCAGTATTGGAAAAAGTCATTTCAGGTCCCCAACTCACATACAAAAGAACGGCAGACAACAGCTCAATGGTGAACGTGAGTTTGTACACTTGTTTGAAGAGGTCCATGCCGGATTCCAAAGATTCGGTACTGTAGCTGGCCTGCAGCAGGCTGTGGTAGCGCAACCCCAAGCCGTTTCTGGAAAAAAGCGCTAAAAGCGACGCAAAGGAGATAAAATTCAAACCGCCCAATTGGATCAATACCATCAAGACAAACTGCCCCTTGAAGCTCAAAACGCTACTGATGTCAAAAGTGGTCAACCCCGTAACGCAGATGGCGGACACCGTGGTAAAGCCGGCGTCCAACAGGCCCAATCCGGAACCGTCTGCGGTCATTTCCGGGAGGAGCAAGAGGCCCGTTCCCAGCAGTCCCAAAACCCCAAAGCTCAAGACCAGCATGGCGGGAGGACTGACCTGGAGTTGGGCCAAAAGCGAGCTTGCCTTGCCAATCTCCAGGGCAATAAAGAGCAAAAAATACCCTTGAACCACCACCATGAAGAACTGGTCCAGCTGCTGGAATCCCAAGTATTGCCCCAACTGCGACATGGGCTCAAAGCCCAAGAAATTAATGCTGATGATGTTGAGTAGCATGTAGCCCATCAACACCCCTTCCCATTTGGACTCCCTCAGGTACTGTTTGGGGTTGAAGGAATAAAAGAACTCCAGGACGTACTTGAAGATATAGTACCCGATGGTTCCCTTGAGGATCCACTCCACCCAGGTTTGGTCTTCTGCGTTCAGTTTGAAACCGTGAAACACCACCAATGCAGCTACTGCGGCAATGCTGATGGGCACCGACAAGTAACGTAGCCCTTTGATGACTCGTGTTTTGCTGTTGTAAATGCGGAGATTTACCCATTCGCGCAAGGCGTCCAACGGGGTGTGCTTTCCTTGTTTAGGCATGGCGCAGGGTGGCAAAGGCTAGGGTTAAACGTTTGCCGGCCTCTTCTAAATCCTCCGAAGAAGCGGCAAAACTCCACCGAATGTATCCGGGCAAGCCGAATGCGTCGCCGGGCACCGAGGAGACGTAGGCCGTTTCCAATAGGTGCAGGCACAACTCGGTTGCGGAAGGAAATCCGTTGGGTTCCAGGTAGGCGGAGGCGTCTGCAAATAGGTAAAAAGCCCCTTCCGGCAGGGCCATTTTGAGGCCGGGAATGCGGGAAAGAGCGCGGAAAAACAGCTCGCGTCGGGCCGTAAAGGCATCCGTCATGTAGGAGACGTCTGCACGACGGGTGCGAAGGGCTGCTACCGCCGCGTGTTGGGTAATGCTGGAGGTAGCGCTGGTGAATTGGCTCTGGATCTTTTCGCAGGCGTCCGCCACGTCTTGCGGGGCTGCTAAATAGCCCAAGCGCCAGCCCGTCATGGCAAACCCTTTGGAGAGTCCGTTCACGGTTCCAACGCGGTCTTTCATGCCGGGGAGGCTGGCCAAACTCACGTACGGTTCCTGATACCGGATGTACTCGTAGATTTCGTCGGCCAAAACAAATACTTGGGGAAAGTCGCGTAAAACGGTAGCCAACCCTTCCAGTTCTTCGGGGCTGTACACGGCGCCGGAAGGATTGTTGGGGCTGGAGAAAATCAGGAGTCGGGTCTTTTCGGTACACGCCGCGCGCAGCTGATCCGGACTCATTTTGAATCCAAACGCTAGGTCCGAAACCGGGGAGACCACAACACCGTCGGCAAATTCTACCAAATCCACATACGAAACCCAGTAGGGCGCCGGCACAATAACCTCATCGCCCGGGTTGACGAGGGCCAAGATTGCATTGGCAATGCTCTGCTTGGCACCGGTGCTGACGATGATTTGGGAAGGGGCGTAGTCCAATTCGTTTTCATCGTGCAATTTGGCGGCAATGGCCGCGCGAAGTTCGGGGATGCCGGGTACGGGTGTGTAGTGCGAGTGGTTGTTTTGAATGGCTTCAATGGCGGCTTCTTTCACCCAACTGGGGGTGTCAAAATCCGGCTCGCCCAAGCTCAAATTGACCACGTGGTTGCCTTGAGCGGCCAAGGCCCTACTTTTCTTCGCCATTTCGATAGTCATGGGCAATCCCATGCGGGCGACACGATTGGACAATTTTGCCATGGAACAAATGTAGTTATTGCCGATATTCGCAGCATGGAAGTATTCTTGGATGTGGTGCGAAGTGTTTTCCCCGCCGTATTGATGTTGATCTTGGCGTATTTGATGTTGTCCTCCTTCATGGAGAACGACGAGCGACGCCGGAAAAGTGAGTTGCGCCGGGCGGCGCAAAACCAGGCGTTGCCGGTGCGCATGCAAGCGTACGAGCGTCTGACTTTGTTGTTGGAGCGCATTGCGCCGAATTCCTTATTGCTTCGTGTTCAGCACGGTACGCTCAATGTACGGGAATACCACACCTTGCTGAACTTAACCATTCGTCAGGAGTTTGAATACAACCTGTCGCAGCAGATTTACGTTTCTGCAGACGCTTGGCAGATGATCACCACCGCAAAAAACGCGCTGGTGAGCATCATCAACCAAACGTCCAGTTCGTTGGATCCGCAGGCTCCGGCCGTTGATTTGGCCAAGCGCATTTTGGAACAAACCCTCCAAATGGAGACCATTCCCACGACGGCAGCGCTCAATTTTCTGCGCAACGAAGCGTACATGGAGTTCTAAAGAGGAGTCGCGATCAAAAAAATTATCGTCAACGGCCGGAAAAATGCCTTGGTCCGGATGAATCCGGTAACGATTGTTTTGTTTGAGGCCCCGTACCCAGGTTGGCCCAAACCAAAGTTTTAATCCAAACCGGGGAACAGTCCGGCGGAACGCAAGGCATCTTCCACGGCGCGGCGCGGATCCGTTTGGTTTTCCACCACGGATTGAGCCAATTCGTTCCAGCGCCTAGCGTTGTCGGGATTGGAACGCAGCAATTCCCACGCGGCGTGTTCCAACCCTTCCCAAAATGCTTTTTTGCGCTGCCCAATGCGGCGTTCGGCCCAACGTCCGGAGGCGTGCGCATGCCGGAAAAATTGGTCCAGGGTTGCGGACAGGTCTTCCATGCCAGCGCCGGTTAATGCGGAAACGGTTTGAACGGGCACAATCCAGTTGGATTCCGCGGCCGAGGTAAAGCGCAAAGCAGCGCGCGCATCGGAGGCGGCTTGCTGTGCGGCGGACAAGAGCAGCCCATCCGCCTTTTGCACGGCAACCACGTCGGCCACCTCCATGATTCCTTTTTTCATGCCTTGCAGCCCATCTCCGGAAGCCGGCATCAACAACAAGAGAAGGCAATCCACCAGGTCATGAACGGCAGTCTCAGACTGACCAACCCCGACGGTTTCCACCAAGAGGTGGGTGTATCCCAAGCGTTCGCACAGGGTGATGGAATCGCGCGTTCCCCAGGTTACGCCGCCCAGAGAAGTACCGGCAGGGGAGGGGCGTACAAAGGCGCGCGGGTGCAGGGAGAGCTGCTCCATGCGGGTTTTGTCCCCCAAAAGGGATCCTCCGCGCACGGAACTGGACGGATCCACCGCCAAAACCACTAGCTTGGCGTTGGGCTGGTCCCGCAAGAGCAGAAGACCGTAGGCTTCGGCCCAGGTACTTTTTCCAACGCCCGGTATGCCGCTGACGCCCAGACGAAAGGATGGGGCGATGGGCTCCGGGAGCGCCTCCAACAGCGCCATGGAGCGAATGCGGTCTTCCGGCCGGGTGGATTCCACCCACGTCAGGGCGCGCCCCAAAGCGGCGCGGTTGC
>Ga0208682_1000544_pt1 | contig 11271 bp, 17 predicted proteins | sample Colrivmeta156802_FD_187687 | JGI IMG/M metagenome (GOLD analysis project Ga0208682, IMG submission 187687) | Estuarine microbial communities from the Columbia River estuary - metaG 1568-02 (SPAdes) (version 2) | ecosystem: Environmental > Aquatic > Marine > Intertidal zone > Estuary | place...
TCTATTCTAATAAATGATAATATTCTTTGAAATGCTTGATTCTATCAGGTAATCCAATAGTTCCACCATTTACTCTTTTAGTAATTGATGTTACAACGGCATCACTTGCTCCACCATCTGCCATTTTATGTAATCCGTTTTTATTGAAGAACCATGCTGCTGATAACAATGCGTATTTTTCAGCTACCACTTGTGGGTTAGCACAAACATCTTCACCGATTGATTTACCAAATGCGGTATAGTTGTCTTTACCTGTTAATTGGATATAACCTCTACCACAAAATTTTGCACCTTCACCACTGCTTTCCGGGCCATTACCCATTCTACCTCCATACACTTTATTAGCAATTTTCTCAGGTTTTCTTTCATAAGGTAAAGCTGATTCTAATGTTGGGAAATATTTTTTGAAGATACCATTCAAACCTTTAGCTGAATAGTTTAGGTTTTCTTTTGTAAGTCTAAATCCACCACTTTCATGTCCACATTGTGCCAAAAAATGTGCTAATCTTAATGCAGAATCAATTTGGAATTTTTGTGCCACTGCAGGAATCATTGCGATAACTGCATCTGGAATATGTCCTTTTAATTTTTCTAATTTTAAACCAGTAGAGTTTGCCACTGCTACGGCTTGTTGTACTACTGGATGACTTTCCTCACCCATAATCATTGCCCAAGTCTTATCACCCACAATACCATCGGCAGTCAAACCATGAGCTGTTTGCCAAATTTTTACTGCTTCTTCGGTTTTAGGGCCGAAGTTTCCAACTGGGTCTAAATGTAATTTAACTTGTAATTGTTTAACCTGTTCGTTATTATCACCTTTTTTTAACAACATAATTTATACTTTAATATAAATATGTTATTTAATTGATTTAAGGATATGTCTTAATGAAAATTCTGATAATTTTGTATTTTTTGTCATCATATTTTTAACTAACTCAATATGTCCCTCACCTGCAATGGTAATGGGTATTTTACCTTGTGCCGTTAATTCTTTATTTTTTTCTATAATATTCTCATCTCTAATTTCATTAAATGCAACTTGAATATCATTTATCTTTGTTTCTTTATCACCATAATCTTTTGGAAATGATAATCTATACAATGTATCTATATCCTTATCAGTTGGTTCATCCCAATTTTCTATTTCTGGGAACCCTGCTTCTTTAGCTGCATTTTGTAAGAATTGTTTACCATTATTATCTAAGAATGTAGTGGGTTTCATAGTATCAGTACCTTCACCCTGACCAATCATACTAGCCCAATTACCGGCATTAACCTGTGATTGATTAAGACCTGTTTTTTCAATTTGTTTTTTGTATAATTTAGAATCTGGTTTGTGAACATCCAATTCATCACCATCAAATGTATCAACACCGGCACCCATTTGTTGAAACTTTGGTACTGCGTAATCCATTTCATCGTTAAATACTAATTTACCTTTTTGATTTGTTGTACCACCTTCACCTACAAATACAATATCTTTCCATCTTTCTTTTGGTATTTTTGATTTAACATCATCAATTATATCATCAACCATTTTAGTATTTTTGTGAATAGTACCATACACTTGACCACCACCATCAAGTTCTAATGTTTGGATATTTTTGCCGGAAGTTTTTCCTTTAATTGAGGCCACTTCTACTTTTTTTTTCTGGAGATTGGTTTTGAGGTGTACCTGACCTCTGTCCTGCTACTGCGGCTTTCTTTTCAATACCAATATGGTCTGCGTATTTATTTGCTCTGTTTACCAATGGTTTTATAGGTTCATCTATTATGTTTACCTTCATAGGAATTGGCTTATCAGGATTTTTTGCATTATATGCAACAATTGCTGCCCATCTATGGTGGCCATCTAATACATAACCATCATTAGAAACATATATAGGTGCTGTTAAACCTGGGTCGTTCGGATTTTCTTCAAGTCCTTTATACATACCTGCAACTTTATCACCAACCATATTCTTTTGAGTTGCTTTTAATCTATCTGGTGGAACATCATGTGGGCCGTCTACTTTAATACCATCTTTTACTAATAGTTCTTTAAAGAATGCTTCACCATCAACTTCACCATTTTTATTTTTTGGTAATTTAGATGCCGGTGAACCAGGTCTTGCATCTCCTTTAAATTGAGGCATATCGTTTCTATCTATACCTAAATTATCTTCACAATATATATTTGACCCTGGAATTGATACATCACAAAGATTAAAGAATTGTGGTTTTTCACCATTTGCTTTTGCCTTATCGGTCATTGCAACCAAAGCATCAATTTTAGTTGCTACTTCCATTTTTTCCATCGGACTAACTTGGTCTAATGTTTTTTTAGATGTATCAATACCTGGCATTAAGTTTTTCAACTTCATATCATCTGCACCAGGTCTTTGTGGTTTTTCTTTTTCTGCATTTTTTTCTGCAGAACTTTGAAAATCTTTACCACTTAATTTTCCTGGAGGAGGTGCTTCACCTGGTTGAGGTTGTGTAGGTTGTGCTTTTGGTTTTTCTCCTGCTTTTGGTTTTTCTCCTGCTGCGGGTTGTGCCGTTGGTTGTTGAGGTTTTGCCTGTGGATTAGCACCTGCTTTTGGTGTAGATGGTTCTTGTCCTACTTTTGGAATGACACCACCTGATTTAGCTTTAGTTTTTTCAATCTCATCAGGAGTTGCTTTATCGTGTTTATCGGGGTCCATTTGTTGTACAGTATATACATTACCCGTCTTTTTATTTTTGACGATATCATCTTCCTTTAATAAAAAAGATTTATTTATTAATGATTTAAGCTTTATCATATTATCTACCCTGTCCTTTGTATCTTTTTGGTTTTGGAGTATGTTTATTAAAACTTTTTTGTCCAGAACCTGGGCCAGTCTTTCTTGTACCAAATGAGGTTTTGTTAGAACTAGCTGCTTTTGCTTTTGCCATTTTTAGTTATTTTCCGATTTACTTTACTTACTTTTTTACTGTCTTAGTTGCTTTCTTTGCAGTTGCTTTTTTAACTTTAGTTTCAACTTCTGCTACGACTTCTTTAGCTTTTGCAGTTGCTTTCTTAACTTTAGTTACTTCCGTTTTAACTTTAGCTGCTACTTGAGGAGCTTTAGTTTCAACTTCTGCTACAAATGACTCAACTTGACTTTCAATACCTTCTACTTTTGAAAAAAGGTTTTTGATAAATGTGAATAGTCCCATTTTGTTTTTGTTTTGTTTATGATTAAATATAAATATTAAAAATTTTTATGAAAAGTTTCACCGAAAAAATTATAATTTTTATGTACTGAAACTTCATCGTTTAATAAAATTGCTTCTTTTTCATCCCTATAAATTGCGTCAACAGGACACTCAGGAATACATGCTCCACATTTTATACATTCAATTGGGTTTATATAAAGTTGTTTACCTTGCTTCTCCTCTTCTGATAATTGAGATGCTCCTACTCCCATATTTGTTGTTGATATTGGCCCATGTATACAATCTACTGGACATACATTTAGGCATCCGGCATCTATACATCCTTCACATGATTTTCCAATTATAAAACTCATATTATTTTTTTAACAACCATGAGGACGATTGTATTTTATCGCCTAATCCAAATACCATTTTTATTCCCAACTTTTTACAAATAACATCTTCTGCAATAGTTTGTTCAGTTTGGTCTCCACCATTACTAAATATAAAATTTTGGAATTCATCTTTATATAATTCGTAAATAAGTTTTATAGATTTATCTACTTGTCTATTTTCCGTATCAATTGCAACTACTGCCCAATCTACGGGTTTTAAAGTTTCTATAATAAGTTTCCTTTCATCCTCATTCATAAACTCTTTAGACCCTTTCATTTCTCTTTGAATGTCATTATTAACAATAACAAAAAGCTTGTCACCAAGCTCTTTGCTTCTTGTTAAATATTCTATGTGTCCTTTATGAACGGGATTGAAATAACCACTTGCTATGACCAACGTTTTAGTCCTCTCCATATAATGAGAATCGTTTTACAGGTTTTTCTATTTCTTCTTCAATAACTATTTCAACAGTTCCTTTTCTAGCATCAATATAAAATTGGGTATCTCCGTTTTGTTGATACCAAGCTTCTAATGCATCCGTAAGAGATGCATATACACTTTTGTTAGAACCATCAGCGAATACCCATTTATCTCCCGGTGGAACTCTTTTAAGAGCCAATTCGGTTTGTTCAATGATTTCCGTTTCCATAATTAAAATACTTCAATGATATTTGTTTCTGATACTTTTACTACTTCGTATTCAAGCTTCACTGCTTCTTCTACGAATTTGTTTACTAACTTAGCTTCCGCTTCTGTCACCGACATTGCGTCTACTAAATAATTTTCTTTTTGTTTTTTGATTTTACCTTTAGCATCCTCTACTTCGATTGCTACTTGTACTGAATAATACTTTGCCATAACTTTTGTTTTTAATTGTTTATAAATAAATATACGAAATGTTTTTCACATTACCAAAAAAATCCCCCACTTTTTAGGGTGAGGGATTTGAGTATATTTGACTGCGTAATCTTATTTACCGAAGATGTAACGGATACCTAATTGTGCAGACCATACATCAAATACTGATGCGTTCTTGCTATAAGTATTCTTAATCAATCCAGTTGTTCCGTCAGCAAATTTTTCAGTTGCCAATCTATAAGTTGGAACATTATTAACTACCGATTGGAATGCTAAGATTTGTGGGTTAGTTGCTCTTTGAGATACACCCCATGCATCATTCAATAAGTTACCAAAGTTTAAAATATCCGCTCTAATTTGTAAAGTGTTTCTTTTACCTTTTACATTTAAATAGATATCTTGTACTACTGATAAATCAAATCTATGTAACATTGGAATTACAGATGCATTTCTTTCTGCGTATTGACCATTACGAGTTTTTAAGTAATCGTCTTGGTTTACATAATTCCAAAATGCAGCTTGTTGTTCTTCTTTAGAATAAACTCTTGTACCTACAGTCAATGGTACGAATTCAATATCTTGCCATTGTGAAGGAACGAAAATCAATTCATTACCATTAACTCTATCACCATTCATATCACCACTAATTGTGTAAGTAAAAGGATTACCCTGATTTCCTACATAACCAATAGAGAATGATGTTGCTCCACCATATTTTTTACCATATTCAATTTTATAACCTAACATACCTACTAAACGATTAGGAGATACGAAGTCAGAAGTTGAAAGAGATAAATCGTTGTTACCATTTACTGCTCTTGCAGAAGTCCAGCTACCACTAGCGATTGAACCCGCACTCATAAAATCTTTAGCGTTTGATGTAGTCCAAGCGAATGAACCAAATACACCTTTACTATAAGGATATTCCAATTTCAATGTTAATGATTTGAAATAAGAACCATCTTTGTTTGTTAATACAATACCATTAGATACATTGTCATTAACTCTTACACCAGCATCGGTTCTTGCGAATTGACTTCTTGTGTCTACACCACTAAACTTACCTGTTGGTAAATCTAAGTTAGCATTGTAGTAATGAACTGCATTTAAGTTATTGTTGTAAATACCCTCAACAGTTCCAATAAAACCTAATGGTAATTTTTGGTCAACTGCTAAGTTAGTTTTCCAAACTTGTGGGAACTTATAGTTCTCATTTGTGAAAGCTAAGTCAAAAGTTGAAGGTAATGTTGGAGTTGAAGGAATATAGTATTGACCTGGATTAGCAGTAAAACCATACTTACTAGCTCCTTTGTTATCACTATCAATGTATCCTGTCAACACACCATTATTACCAACTTGATTAGAGATAAACACATATGGAGGACGACCTGTGAATACACCACTACCACCTCTTAATTGTGTTTTCTTATTACCAAACACATCATAGTTGAAACCAAAACGTGGTTCCCATAATACTTGTGTTGTCGGCATTGTAGATGTATTTAACTTTTCACCATTTGCGAAAGTCATTGCAGTTACTGCAGGATTTTCTAATGATGTAGGTTCAATATCAATAACTGCAGCTCTTAAACCTAAAGTCAATTTTAACTTATTAGTTGCTTGATATTCATCTTGTCCGTAAATGTCAATTCTTTGAGTCTTTAACACTTGCATTGGGTCTACTGCTCCAGGTAATGCAGAGTATCTATATTGGAAACGAGTTGGTAAGTTAGTCACCGATGGTTTACCACCATTTGCTAAACTTTCATTCGCTGCTGCGTAGAAACTTTGTAATGAACTGAAAATGTAAACACCATTTGATGCGGGGAAAAATAAGTTGTTAGATTGATACTTCTCATAGTTTACACCACCTGTTAAAGTGTGTTTACCCGCATACTTTGTTAAGTTGTTGGTAATGTGGAATGTATTGTAATCTAATTTATTTCCTGGAGTGAATGGGTCAAAACCTACTGAAGCGTAAGTTGTTGTTCCGTTTAAGATATCAATCGTTGGGAATAAAGAACTTCTATATGCTCTATCTTCAATTTGTTTATCATAACCTACGATTAATGAGTTATGTAAAGTATTTGATAATTTAGAGTTTAATTCTACTACATAAGAACGAGTGTTATCCATAATGATATAACCACTATTTGCAAATGCCATAGACAATGCTGATTGAGTTCTATTACCTGCTCCTGCTGAGTTTGAATTTGAAATATTGATTTCTGCTTCAGAGTCATGTTGTACATAACGAGCAGTTAATTTATGTTTGTCGTTGATGTTCCAATCTACTCTTACTAAGAATTTTTTAGAAGCATTTGTATTAGAATATCCTTCAAATGCACCTGTGTTATAATCAAACTTATCTTTCATAAATTGAGATAAGGTTGTCATATCAGTATAAGTTGTTCTACTAACTTGTGTACCTGTTGCAATTGGAGAACCTGTTGAAAACCAAGTTGTACCTGGTTCAGTTCTTTCTAATTGTTCGTAGTTACCAAAGATAAATAATTTGTTTTTGATAATCGGTGCTCCCAAACGGAAACCACTAACTTTCTCATCAAATTTAGATGCTACTACTGGAACACCATTTGCTTTATTACCAACGAATGTAGAACTATTATCTCTTTGTGTTTGATAATAAGAACCTTCAATTTCGTTTGTACCACTTCTAGTTACTGCGTTGATACCTGCACCAACAAATCCACTTTGACGAATATCAAATGGAGCAATGTTAACTTGTAATTGTTCCAATGCATCTAATGAAATTGCAGATGCACCAGTTCTACCACCCGCTTGTGCTGATGAACCTAAACCGAAACTATTATTGAATTGAGAACCATCAATAGTAAAGTTATTCAAACGAGAATCTTGAGCTCCAAATGAACTTCCGTTTCCGTTTGCGTTGTACTTTGTAATACCATCAATTGTTCTTGCACCCGCAATTGGGATGTTTTGTAAATCTCTACGAGTAAATTGTTGAGATGCACCTGTTCTGTCTTTGGAGAATAAATTGTTTCTGCTTCCAGTTACAACCACATCTTTAAGAGATACTTTCTCATCAACCAATGTAAAGTCTACATTTGATGTTACACCTAATTGAGTGTTTACATCTTTCTCTTCACCTTTTCTAAATCCTACAAATGAAGCGTGGATTGTGTATGGGCCACCTACTCTTACTGCAGGTAGTACATAAACACCATTCTTATTTGTAACCGAACGATACTGAGTACCTGTTGGTGTGTGAGTAGCGTGAATTGTTGCACCTACTAACACTTCTTGTTTTTCGTTCTTAACAACACCCGAAAGAGTTGATGTGGTAACTTGACCAAATCCTACTAATGCAAATGCCGAAAGAGCTAACGATAGAATCGCTTTTTTCATGTTTGTTTTGTTTTTGTTAAAAAATAAAAGGGTGGAGACGATTTGTTCCACCCCTTTGGGTTTATTGACTGCTTTTAGTTTCTTCTACTGAGGCCTGACGATAGTCTGTAACCAATTTCTTTAGGTCACCGATATGCGTTCGTGCATTCTTTTGAGATACTTTTGTTGTTTTGTTGTGTTCTTCTTCAAATTTTACGAACAATGCTTTCATTGTTTCAAAAATTTCCTGCTTTTTACTAGCCATAATTCTGTTTTTTTGTTTGTTAACTAAATATACGAAAGATATTTGATATTACCAAATTATCTTCCTCTTTTTTGACGGAGTGCCAATTCTTTAAGGTAGTGTGCTTTCCAATGATATTCAACCGAAACGGGCCCATTCGGGAATTTCTTTAAATCATACTTCCAAATTGATTTTGACTCATCATCTTCAAATATGTATTCAAATTTTGTAGGTTTTTCCGTTTTACTTAAGTTTTCTTTAGAAGGTTTTAGAGACATAACTTATTAATTTTATCCACATTATAGTGCAAATGACTCACCACATCCACATGTACGGGATGCGTTGGGGTTTATAAACTGAAAACCCTTACCATTAAGTCCATCTGAAAAATCTAATTCAGTTCCGAAAAGATATAGTAACGATTTGTTGTCTATTAATATTTTTACTCCATTATTTTCTGCGAGAGTATCTGCGGATTGTTGTTCGGTATCAAATGAAAGGTCATATGACAATCCACTACATCCACCACCTTTAACTGCCACTCTAACAAATGGAGTTTTGAACCCACTTTCTTCAATAAGTGAATTTAGTTTTTTTGCTGCACCTTCTGATACTGTTACCATTATGCGTATTTTAGTCCGAAAAATTCATAATTCTTATGTACCGACACTTCATCACCTGCTTTTATTGCCAAATCTTCATCTTCGTAAATTGCATTAACAGGACATTCGGGTTCACATGCACCACAATTGATACAAGTGTCTGGATTGATATACATCTGTCCACCTGGGAATGCTGCTCTACCATCTCTTTCAATTTCACCACCCGAACCTTCCATATCAATAGGGCCGTGAATACAATCTACCGGACATACACTAGCACATGCGGTATCCATACAATCAACACAACTCTTACCAATAATAAAACTCATACTTTATATTTTTATATATGTGATTCTTCAAAGACTAATTGTTCTAATCCTTGTTTTTGTCTATAATCATTTATTGCAGATTTGATAGCATCTTCTGCTAATACTGAACAGTGGATTTTAACTGGTGGTAGGTTTAATTCCTCTACCAATTCCATATTATCCATTTTCACCGCTTCTTCTAATGTCATACCTTTCAACCACTCCGTTGCTAATGAAGATGCTGCTATTGCACTTCCACAACCAAATGTTTTGAATTTTGCATCAATAATTCTATTATCTTCAACTTCTATTTGTAGTCTCATTACATCACCACATTCTGGTGCTCCCACTAAACCTGTACCCACATTGGATTTTGATTTGTCCAAAGTTCCTACATTTTTGGGATTTTGATAATGGTCAATTACTTTTTCGCTATAAGCCATAATATATGATTTTGGTCATACATAAATATACGACAAATTTATTACTTTACCAAATTTTTATCCAATTTGCCAAGTTCTGATACCTAATTTATTCCATGTAAAAGGTTGATGATATCCCATTTTTAATTTATCCAATGCTTTAATTACATCGTATTTTGTATTATTTGGACAATAGAAAAACATAAATCCACCACCACCGGCTCCACTTATCTTTCCACCGGTTGCACCAGCTTCCAATGCCGTTTTGTATAGTAATTCTATTTCAGGTGTACTAATACCCTTAGCTAACATTTTCTTTTGCTGAAACCCGTAATCTAATATTTCACCTAAATCATCAATCGTTCCTTTAATCAAACAATCTTTCATCAATTTTGCCTGTTCTACTAATGCATGAAGTGATAGTGTGGATGTTTTATTTTTATCTTTCATCTTTTGTACCTGTTCAGTCAATACATCGGAACTATTGCGAGTAAAATTGGTAAAATAAAGAACTACATTATTTTCCATTTCATCTTGTACACTATCCTTTATACGAAGTGGGTTGACTATTACATCATCACCTTTAAATTCCATATAATTAAATCCACCAAATGCTGCTGCGTATTGGTCTTGCTTACCACCATTTTCTTTTAACTCCACTCTTTCAATTTGAATTGCCATTTCAGCAATATCATATTCACCTAATGGTAAGTTGAACAATTCCATATAAACACCAATAAGAGAAACTATAAGAGTAGATGACGTACCTAAACCACTACCCGTTGGAACATCCTGATTGGAAACAATGTTATATCCAATTGGTTCTATTTTATATCGTTTACAAATGTGATTATGAGTTGCTTTAAACAACTTTAATCCATATGAACAATCTAACTCATCACTAAAATCATGCTCTTCAAATTCGTCTTTATTTATCCATTTAAACGTAACTCTGGTATCATCCCTCAATTCCAAAGATGTGTGAGTAAATAAACGAATGGTAGTATTGATTACAGCACCTGTGTGGTACTTGCAATAATCAGGCATATCCGTACCTCCACCACCAAAACTAATTCTGAATGGAACTTTGCTCCTGTAAGTTTTTTTCTTCATCTTCTGTTATTTGTCCTCCGTTTTCTGCGTACCAATTTTTTACATTTCGTTCACCTACTAATAAGAAAAAGCAATTATAACATAATGCTCTAATATTGTCTAATTTTCTATTATTCAAATTTCCATCAAGGAAGTCAATTAACAATGGCATTTTACCATCCGTAATTCTTTCTTCACTAAACCCACAACTACTACAAATTTTTGGAATATATCCACTATTAAATAGTTTGTTTTTAAATTTATGTAATGGGTAGTGTAAGTGTTTACCTTCAATAATATCGTCAATATGATATTTTTTGTTTTTGATTGTTTTGGCCTTTTCAATTCCAATACCATATGGGTTTTTAAGGTCGTCAAATACACCATACATCTTTGCGTATTTCTTATATGTGTTATAAGATACACCCAATGTTCTTGCGGCTTCAAATGCTGAACGTGACTTTTCTTGTGCTGCTTTGATTTGGGATTCCATTAAAGGTCTTGCTCCTAATCCTCTTTTTGTAGTTCTACTATTTTCTAAATTTGGGAAAAACCCTTCTACTTCTTGGTTTTCATTTTCCATACTAATAACTATTTAATTGTACTAATAAGTATATCAAAAATTATTTTTTATGTACTCAGATAAAATACTTGCAATTTTTTCATTTCCCACTATACCAGCATGTGTATCAATTTTTACACCCAATTCATCATTTATTGTTAATTTATTATCAACAATCCAATGATGCATTTTTTTGTTATCAAAAAATAAAAAATTATAATCATTTGTTATAGCATTATGATTTAAAAATTCTTTAAAT
>Ga0208682_1000555_pt1 | contig 11161 bp, 9 predicted proteins | sample Colrivmeta156802_FD_187687 | JGI IMG/M metagenome (GOLD analysis project Ga0208682, IMG submission 187687) | Estuarine microbial communities from the Columbia River estuary - metaG 1568-02 (SPAdes) (version 2) | ecosystem: Environmental > Aquatic > Marine > Intertidal zone > Estuary | place: USA...
GGATCGCACGTGCAACGGCCTCGTCGTTGAAGGCCCATAGGTCTTCCATCGAGCCACCACCGCGCGCGACGATGAGTACATCGCACTCCGCTCGAGTGCTCGCTTGCGAGAGGGCACTGAGTAATTGCGGTACGGCATCTTTGCCTTGTACGGCGGTCGGATAGATCACGACCGGCACCGCCGCGAAGCGCCGCGCTAGGATGTGCAAGATGTCGCGGATCGCGGCGCCGGTGGGTGAGGTCACGACACCGATTCGGGTGGGCAGGGTCGGCAGCGGCCGCTTCAGCGTGCTCGCGAAGAGGCCCTCCGCCTGTAGCTTGTCTTTCAACCGGTCGAACTCGCGACGGAGCGCGCCGACGCCCGAGTCTTCTAGATGTTCGACCTGGAGTTGATACTCACCACGAGGTTCGTAAAGCCCGACACGAACTCGGGCCATGACGAGCTGGCCGTCCTTCGGGACGAATCGGAGCGCGGAGTTGCGCTGTCGGAACATGGCGCAGCGGACCTGCGCATCTCGATCCTTCAGGGTGAAGTACCAGTGGCCCGAGGCGGGCCTCGAGAAGTTGGTCAATTCCCCTTCGACCCAGAGCGTCGGCATGCCGTGCTCGATGAGCAGCCGAACCTCACGGTTCAGGCGTCCGACGGTGTACACATCTCTCTCGGGTGCCGACATCCCGGCGAGTTTACCGGGTCTGGTCGGGTGCGGTAGAATGAGCCGTCCAAACACTACTTGGACGGTTCCCCTCATGCGAATCCTCGAAGAAGCACTCACGTTCGACGACGTGCTTTTGGTCCCGGCGTACTCGGAAGTTCTGCCGCGCGAAGTCGACCTCTCCACCCAGCTGACCCGCAAGATTCGTCTGAATCTGCCGATCGTGTCGGCGGCGATGGATACCGTCACCGAGGCTCGACTCGCCATCGCCATCGCTCAAGAGGGCGGCATCGGCATCATTCACAAGAGCATGACGATCGAAGCGCAGGCGCTCGAAGTGGCTCGCGTGAAAAAGTTCGAGAGTGGTGTTGTCGTCGATCCGATTACGGTGACGCCCGAGACGACGATTCGCGAGGTGCTCGACATCACCCGATCTAAGGGCATATCCGGTATGCCCGTGGTACGAGGTAAGCAGGTCGTTGGCATCGTGACGAGCCGTGATTTGCGTTTCGAAACGCATCTCGACGCACCGGTGTCGTCGGTGATGACGCCGCAGGATCGTTTGGTCACCGTTCGCGAGAACGCGCCGCGCGAAGATGTGCTGCAGCTCTTTCACAAGCATCGCATCGAGAAGGTGCTGGTCGTCGGTGATCATCACGAGCTACGTGGCCTGATCACGGTCAAAGATATTCAGAAGGCCACCGAACGTCCGCGTGCCTGCAAGGACGAGAGTGGTCGTCTGCGCGCCGGCGCTGCGGTCGGCACTTCACCCGATACGCTCGATCGCGTTGCTGCGTTGCGTGAGGCCGGCGTGGACGCCGTCATCGTCGATACCTCGCATGGCCACTCGCGCGGTGTGATTCAGATGGTCGAGAAGATCAAGTCGCGCTGGGGTGATCTGCAAGTGATCGGCGGTAACATCGTGACGGCCGAGGCAGCCAAGGCTTTGGTGGCCGCCGGTGCCGATGGCGTGAAGGTGGGTATCGGTCCAGGGTCGATCTGCACGACGCGTATCGTCGCTGGTGTCGGCGTGCCGCAGATCTCGGCTGTCGCCAACGTGGCTGCGGGTCTCGAGGGCACCGGCGTGCCTTTGATCGCCGACGGTGGCATTCGTTATTCGGGCGATATCGCCAAAGCGCTGGCAGCCGGCGCGCACGCGGTGATGATCGGTGGCTTATTCGCCGGTACCGAAGAGTCGCCGGGTGATGTCGAGCTCTTCCAAGGCGCGAGCTACAAGAGCTATCGCGGTATGGGTTCGCTTGGCGCCATGGCTGAACGTCACGGCTCGAGCGATCGATACTTCCAAGACACCACCACCGAGCTCGAGAAGCTCGTCCCGGAGGGTATCGAGGGTCGCGTGCCCTACAAGGGGAGCCTCCTAAATATTTTGCATCAGCTGGCCGGTGGCCTTCGTGCTGCCATGGGTTACACCGGGAGTCACTCCATCGAGCAGATGCGGACACAGCCTTCCTTCGTCCGCATCACCACCGCGGGCGTGCGTGAGTCGCACGTTCACGATGTCAGCATTACCAAAGAAGCGCCGAACTACCGCATTTCATGACCGACATACACGCTGACCGAATCCTCATTCTCGATTTCGGTTCGCAGTACACGCAGCTGATTGCGCGTCGTGTGCGCGAGCTCGGCGTCTACTGTGAAATTCATCCGTGGGATGCGGGTGATGCGGCGGTCCGCGAGTTCGACCCGAAAGGCATCATCCTCTCGGGTGGCCCCGAGTCGGTGACGGTGGCTGGTGCGCCCGCTGCACCGGCTGCCGTGTTCGAGCTCGGCGTGCCGGTGCTTGGCATTTGCTACGGCATGCAGACGATGGCCGCGCAGCTCGGCGGGCGCGTCGAGCCCGGTGCCGTGCACGAGTTCGGCTATGCGGAGATTCGCGCGCGCGGACATTCAACGTTGTTGCGCGACATCGAGGATCGGGTGAATGCTGAAGGGCACGGTTTGCTCGATGTCTGGATGAGTCACGGCGATCAGGTCGTGGCTCTGCCCGCCGGTTTCAAGACGATTGCTTCGACGGGTGATGTGCCCATCGCCGGCATGGCCGATGAAACTCGTCGTTATTACGCGCTGCAGTTCCATCCGGAAGTCACACATACCAAGCAGGGCACACGCATCTATCAGCGTTTCCTGCGCGAGATCTGTGGCTGCGAGGCTAGCTGGAACGCAGGCAATATCATCGAAGATGCCATCGCTCGCGTACGGGCGCAGGTCGGCAAGGGTCGCGTGCTGCTCGGTCTTTCGGGTGGCGTCGATTCGTCTGTCGTTGCAGCGCTACTCCACAAGGCGATTGGCGATCAGCTTGTGTGCGTATTCGTTGATCACGGTTTGCTCAGATATCGCGAAGGCGATGCCGTGATGGATATTTTTGCGCGCAACCTCGGTGTGCGCGTGATCCGGGTTAATGCCGCTGAGCGTTTCTTTAGCGAGCTCAAAGGCGTTTCGGACCCGGAGGCCAAGCGCAAGATCATCGGACGTCTCTTCGTCGAGGTCTTCGATGAAGAGGCGAAGAAGTTGGCCGGTGAGGGCGCTGACGGTGCAAATGCCGGTGATCGCGTCGAGTTCCTGGCGCAAGGCACGATCTACCCGGATGTCATCGAGTCGGCCGGCAGCAAGACCGGCAAGGCGCATGTCATCAAGAGCCACCACAACGTGGGTGGTCTGCCCGCTCACATGAATTTGAAGTTGGTTGAGCCTCTGCGCGAGCTTTTCAAAGATGAAGTCCGGCGCATCGGTGTCGAACTCGGCTTGCCGGCCGAGATGGTGTACCGACACCCCTTCCCGGGTCCGGGTCTTGGGGTACGTATTCTGGGTGAAGTCACTCGCGAGGCGGCTCATACCCTACAACTTGCGGATCACATCTTCATCGAGGAGCTGCGCAAGTCGGGTTGGTACGACAAAACCAGTCAGGCATTCGCGGTGTTTTTGCCGGTCAAGAGTGTAGGCGTGACCGGCGATGGGCGCAGACATGATCCGGTGATCGCCTTGCGTGCCGTCGAAACCATCGATTTCATGACGGCTCATTGGGCGCATTTGCCCTACGAGCTGCTCGACGTCTGTTCTCGTCGCATCGTGAACGAAGTCAAAGGCATCAGCCGAGTCGTGTACGACATCAGTGGTAAGCCGCCCGCGACGATCGAGTGGGAGTAGTCGCAATCACCTTAACTCTAAAATGAAGACCTCATCGAACACGCTGAGTCCGAAAAAACTCTTGCATACCAAGTGGACTGCTGCGGAGCCTCGCAACAAAGAAAAGCACTTTCTCGTTACTCGCGTCATCGAGCCCGAGCCGCCCGGGTCGCCCGTGGTGTCCGTTGAGATCGAGGCGGTGCATTCGCACCGGCTTCAGTTGATCGCCTGGCGTGAACTCACCGATGCAACGCGTTGGCGACGAGGATGGGTCTGACGCCAAGCGGCGAAAATGCCTGTCGTCACCAACATGATGAGGCTATTAAATGGCGTAATAGCAAGTAACGTTTGGACGACTGTCGCTGGATAATAGCGTCGTTGGTCCCGCGCACTGCGCGCGGGTTGTCTTAAGGAGGAACTCATGAGCTTTGCGTTGCACAAGATCAAGTATTTCCAGCTCGCCTCGGCGACTCTAATCGTAGCCGCGATGGCAACTGGCAGCTTCGCAACTGAAGCGCCGATAAAAACCGAGCGATACACGCTGAATGTCGAGACATTCGCCAGCGGGCTCACCTCGCCCTGGAGTGTGGCCTTGTTACCTGATGGCTTGCGCGTGATGCGTGATGGCAAGTTGTTCGAAAAGCCGGTCGCGGGGTTGCCTGTGGTCACGCCTCGTGGCCAAGGTGGCCTGCTCGATGTCGTCGCGCATCCGGCATACCGTCAAAATCAGCTGATCTATTGGTCGTATGCGGCGGGCGATGCGAACGCGGTAGGCACGGATGTCGCGCGCGGTCGTCTGTCCTGTCAGGCCGATCAATGCAGCGTGAGTGACGTGCAGGTGATCTTCAGTCAGAACCCGAAGTTGGGTACCGGGCACCACTTCGGCTCGCGGCTCGTTTGGGGTCGCGATGGCAACTTGTTCGTCACCCTCGGTGATCGCGGTCGCCAAGATGAGGCACAGAATCTCGGTAACCATCTTGGCGGCGTGATGCGTATTACCGATGCGGGCGCCATTCCCGCTGACAACCCCTTCGTGAAGCGTGAAGGGGTCAGGCCCGAAATTTTCACTTACGGCAATCGTAACGTGCAGGGCGCAGCGATCCATCCGCAGACCGGTGACCTCTGGGCGCATGAGCATGGGCCTCAAGGCGGTGACGAACTCAATATTTTGAAGTCGGGCCGAAACTACGGATGGCCGGTGATCACCCACGGAAAGACCTATGGGCTCGGACGCACGATCGGTGAAGGAACGGAGCGCGAGGACGTTCCAGCGGCGCTGAAAATCTGGTTGCCGCAATCGATCGCGCCATCGGGACTTAGCTTTTATACGGGTAACCTGTTCCCCGAATGGCGCAGTAGTCTTTTCTTAGGCTCGCTTCGCGAGCAGATGCTGATCCGCTTGACGTTGAAGGGCAATACGGTGACCGGTGAAGAGCGGATCGCTGGCTTCGGACGTGTGCGCGATGTCCGTGAGGGCGCTGATGGCGCTATCTACGTCGTCTCCGAATCGATGGGCAAGGTGTTTCGATTAACACCAGCAAAGTAGGCTCGAGTGGGTCATGAGCGCTCTCTCTGAGACGGTATTCATCGACAACACTCGTCTTTGGGTAGAGCGCGTCGTGATCGGCCTCAAGCTGTGTCCGTTCGCTCCGACACCCGCACTGAAGAATTTGATTCGTTACGTCGTCAGTGAGGCGGTAACGCGCGAGGCCTTGCTGGAGGATCTGATTGCGGAACTACAGCAACTTAGCGAGACATCGCCTGAGGAGATCGAGACGACGCTGCTCATTCATCCGAATGTGCTGCGTGACTTTCACGATTACAACGATTTTCTAGAGGTGGCGGACGAAGCGCTCGCAGTGCTCGGCTTCGAAGGCGAAATTCAGATTGCGAGCTTTCATCCCGATTATCAATTTGCAGACACAGGGGCAGACGATCTCGGTAACGCGACGAATCGTTCGCCCTATCCCATGCTGCATCTTTTACGGGAGGAGAGCATCGCGCGAGCGGTGGAGTCCTTTGGCGATACCGATGTGATTTCAGCTACGAATATCGCAACGCTCAAGAAATTAGGCCATGACGGCTTGGCGGCCTTAACGCGACACAATCCAGGGTGAGCGCGGGTCGATTTCGCGCCACTCGCCCGGTGCGAGACCCTCTAGTCCAACATGGCCGATGGCGGCACGCACGAGTCGCAGGGTAGGAAAGCCCACCTTGGCGGTCATCCGTCGAACTTGGCGATTTTTACCTTCGCGTAGAACCAGTTCGAGCCACGATGTCGGTACTCGCAAGCGATGGCGGATGGGAGGGTTGCGCGCCCAAAGATTGGGCGGCTCTTCGATGAGCTTGGCCCCTGCCGGTTGCGTGACGAAGTCGCGAAGATCAACGCCCTGACGGAGCCGCATCAACGCCTCATCCGTGGGTAGGCCTTCGACTTGTGCCCAATAGATTTTGGCGAGCTTATGACGTGGATTGGCGATACGCGCTTGTAGCGCACCGTCGTCCGTGAGTAGCAGCAAACCCTCACTATCGGCATCAAGACGACCGGCGGGATAGACCCCGGGGACGCGAACGTAGTCGCCGAGAGTGGGGCGATCCTTTTCCGGCATGAATTTGCATAGCACACCGAAAGGCTTGTTAAGTGCAATAAGCATCAGCGGCGGAGCGTTACTGCGCTCGACAATTCACTCCCGCAAGCGCATGCAGCTCTCGCGCGCCACGCTCGCGTAGAAAACAGAGTTTTCCGTCCGTGACGAGTTCGAAGTAGCGCGGCATGGCGGGGCTATTGCCCTCGTAGGGGCCGGGCGGTGGCGGTAGCACGGTGATGACGGAGTCTCGCGTGAGATCGCTGGGGCCGAGGCTGACTCGCCCTTGTTTGAGCACCGCTTCGAGAGTCGATTGGATCGCTTTGATAGCTCGCTGGTTATCGTCTAGTAGCAGAGCTGCACGTACTGAGACCTGTGCCGTCGTTTGACAAGCAGCAGATCCCAAGACGACTGCGGTCATCAGCGCACAGCGATGCGATTTTGAGCGCATCTCAGCGCGTGCCTGATCGATCGACGGGCATCGTCATATCGAAATTGGTTTCCATCAAACTGCGCGCAGGCAGCTCGAGCGGGAGCCCCGAAACACTCTGTCGAACCATCTTGGCTGCGGCTTCTCCTGCGGGCTGTACCGGGCAGGTTCCGTTGACGCGGAACTGCAGCGCTGCGGCGAGTAACGCCTCGTTCGGATCTCCGAGTTCACGAGTGAGATCATCGGCGACTTCGCAGCCTGGCATGCGCACACCGAACTGCGTCGATGAATTATTGGGTAAGAAGCCATCAGCGTAATCGCCAAACGACTTGTCGTTCGTCGTCTGGAATTGAATCGTGTAGTACGTCTCGCCACAGTTGTCCTGCGGATAGAAACCATAGGGTTTGCCGCAGGTTTTCGAGCCAATGAGGTTGACCTCCAGATCGATACCGCGCAGACCGTTGATCACCGCTTCGCTCGCACTGCAGGTGTCGGCCGTGGAGAGAATGAACACCCGCGAGAGATTGAGTGCGGGCAGATCGGTGCCGCTTGTGAGCGTGAAGCCGAGCGTCTGTGAGTAGAACGGTGTCGGATTATTCGCTCCGCCGGTCACCGGATTCAGGGATCCTGCGCCCTGATTAAAGCGCAGTTTGGAGAACGACTTGCCGGCCGCGCGATTGGTCCCCGCGATCATATAAGCAAGCTGTGACGAGACCGCCAAAAGCCCGCCGCCGTTGTAGCGTAGATCGAGAACAAGATCAGTAACGCTGTTGATGCGAAGCTCGGTGATGGCCTGAACGATGGCACGTTCACTTTCGAAAGGACTGAACGTGTTGAAGAGGATGTAGCCGACCTTGCCGGTCGGCGTGTTGATGATGCGAGTGCGATTAACGGGGCTCGGTGACAGCGAGATCGAAGTCATCGTGATCGTCCGATCGCTGCTTGCGCCCGGATCTCGCACGACGAAAGTCGTGTTGATGCCGGCGGCCGCGGGGAACAGCCCCGCATTGAGCTGATCAATTTCCGATTGAGAGTTGGCATTGACGAGATCAATGCCATTCACTCGCAGCAGACGCGTTCCGCGCACGAGGTTGGCCTGCCCGCCAGTGATGGCCGCGGCTGGCGACTGTGGTTCGGTATAACCGACGCGGTAGTCACGCGGCGGCCTGGTCGAGAGTGCGATGAGATCGGCGCCGAAGGTGGCCCGAGGCGCCGAGTTCTGCCGCTGCTGATAAGCGACGGTCGACTCACTGAAATGAAAGTCGTCTTTTTCTTTACCAGAAGGGGTGACCGCGTTGGTTTTGAGCACGGCGAAGTAAGCCGTGCGGCTCGTGAAGTTGGCGGGGTTTTGATCCGCTACCTCCGTGTTCCAAAGATAGGTTTCACGGGTCCAGGAGCGAAGCCAGAAGCGCTCCTCGACGGCGGTTCCAGCCCGGTCCGGGAACGGGCGATTGTTGAGATCCACTCCAGTGCGAGGAATCTCGCAGCGATCTTTGAAGGTGCTCGCTGCGGCGAACACACCGGACGACCAGCTCGGGCCACTCGGCGGTGGCGGTGCAGGTGGCGGTGGTGGGGGTGGAGGCGCTGGCGGTGGTCCGACGACGGTGGGCGGAGCCGGTGTCGAACCGCCGCCGCCCCCACCACCGCAAGCGCTGAGGCTCAGCGCGCTGACACAAACCGCTGCGGCGAGCAGTCTCGCTCGAGCGCGGGAAGTCGAATCAAAATCGGTTGTTGTCGACACAGAGTCCCCCAACGAATGGCTCGCTCTCGAGCCGTCGGGAGATTATGCAGAACGATGGGGCGCTGCAACGCCCAACGCTGCCGTATCGGCAGTCGCGCCCGCTGCTGCCGATCAGGCTGCGGCAGCTTCGACCGGCGGCGCGGAGCTTCGAATCAGATAATCGAAGGCGCCGAGCGCCGCTTTTGCGCCATCGCCTGCGGCGATGACGATCTGCTTATAGGGCACCGTGGTCGCATCGCCGGCGGCAAAGACACCATGAAGGTTGGTGGCGCCGTGATGATCGACCACGATCTCACCGAAGCGCGACAGTTCGATCGACCCTTTGAGGAACTCCGTATTCGGTACCAGACCGATCTGGACGAACACACCCTCGAGGTCGATTCGACGCGCTTGCCCGTTTGCACGGTCCTTGTACGAGAGGGCATTGACCGTCTTGCCATCACCGTGGATCTCGGTGGTCTGCGCGTTCACGACGATCGAGACGTTGGGCAAGCTCTTGAGCTTGGATACGAGCACCGCATCCGCCTTCAGTTGATCCATGAACTCGACCACGGTCACATGTCCCACGACACCCGCGAGGTCAATGGCCGCTTCGACACCCGAGTTACCGCCGCCGATCACGGCGACACGCTTGCCCTTGAAGAGCGGGCCGTCGCAATGGGGGCAGTAAGCGACACCGCGATTTCGATATTCGGACTCGCCCGGCACATTGACATTGCGCCAGCGCGCACCGGTTGCGAGGATCACCGAGCGCGAACGCAGCGTACCGCCGTGATTCATCACGACTTCGACAAGATCGCCAGGCTTGGCAGCGGGAACGAGTTTCTCGACGCGCTGCAGGTTCATGATGTCGACATCGTAGTGGCGCACGTGCGCTTCGAGATCGGCCGCAAACTTGGGGCCGTTCGTTTCGAGCACGGAAATGTAGTTCTCGATACCGAGCGTATCGTTAGTCTGCCCGCCGAAGCGTTCTGCTGCGATACCCGTGCGCAAGCCTTTGCGCGCGGCATACACCGCAGCTGCAGCGCCTGCGGGACCGCCGCCGACGATGAGAACATCAAACGGCTCTTTGGCATCGATCTTTGCGCGTTCTTTATCGGCGCTATTGGTATCGAGCTTGGCGAGGATTTCTTCAAGGCTCATGCGACCTGAGCCAAAAAGTTCGCCGTTCAAGAACACCATCGGCACCGCCATGATCTGGCGCGCCGTGACTTCATCTTGATAGAGACCACCGTCGATGACGACGGTCTCGACATTCGAATTGAGGACCGACATTAGTGTCAGTGCCTGCACCACATCCGGGCAGTTGTGGCACGACAAGGACATGAATACTTCGAAACGCAGCGAGTCTTGCAGGCTTTTGATCGTGTCGATGCTGGCCTGCTCGACCTTGGGCGGGTGACCACCGCTCCAAAGCAGCGCGAGAACCAGCGATGTGAATTCGTGACCGAGCGGCACGGCGGCAAAGTGCAGCGACGTGTCGGCGCCTGCTCGTCGAATCTGGAACGACGGGCGACGGGTTTGTTGACCGTCCAGTCTGACCGACACTTTGTCGGTCAGACTGGCGATCGTCTCCAGCAGAGCTCGCATTTCCTGCGCGCCCTGCGACTCATCGAGAGAAGCGATGAGCTCGACGGGTTGGACGATCTTCGTGAGATACGCCCGTAACTGGGACTGGAGAGTTTCGTCGAGCATCATGTTCTTCCGATGAGTGGTGGGGTTGATTAGATCTTGCCCACGAGGTCGAGCGACGGCTTCAAGGTCTCCGCACCCGGAGTCCATTTGGCCGGGCAGACCTGACCCGGGTTCTTAGCAACGTACTGAGCAGCCTGAACCTTGCGGAGCAATTCTTTGGCGTCACGGCCGATACCGTTGTCATGAATCTCGCACAGCTTGATCACGCCGTCCGGGTTGATTACGAAGGTGCCGCGCAGGGCGAGGCCTTCTTCTTCGATCATCACGCCGAAGTTGCGGGTGATGGCGCCAGTCGGGTCGCCGATCAGCGGGTAGTTGACCTTGCGGATCGTGTCCGAGGTGTCGTGCCACGCCTTGTGCGTGAAGTGCGTGTCGGTCGAAACGCCGTAGATCTCGACGCCGAGCGACTTGAAGGTGTCGTAGTTGTCGGCGAGGTCACCGAGTTCCGTCGGGCAGACGAAGGTGAAGTCGGCCGGGTAGAAGAAGATCACGGACCACTTGCCCTTGAGCGACTGGTCGGTGACTTCGACGAACTTGCCGTTGTGGTAGGCCTGGGCCTTGAACGGCTTAACGGTGGTATTGATGAGGGACATGTGACTTCCTATCGATAGTGAAAAAAGGTTGCAACGCACCGCAACCTAGCGGCGCGGGGCGAATGATGGGACCGAAATTAGAATTAGTCCAATCGACAGAACGGATGTTGTCGATAGATTTCGTCAATCGCCCGTCGCCCGGTCCCAGCCGACCGCCAGCCCGGTCGAGTATGATTTTGAGATGAATACCCAGCAGCTGAAGGCGATTTTGGGGGCGGGGCTTGCCACGCTCGCGTTGACCATGACGGCAAGTGCAGAGCCTGCGCAGGGCCGTGTCATCGAGTCGGCCGACAACATTGCGGTGTTATCGACTCGCGAGCG
>Ga0208682_1000583_pt1 | contig 10901 bp, 9 predicted proteins | sample Colrivmeta156802_FD_187687 | JGI IMG/M metagenome (GOLD analysis project Ga0208682, IMG submission 187687) | Estuarine microbial communities from the Columbia River estuary - metaG 1568-02 (SPAdes) (version 2) | ecosystem: Environmental > Aquatic > Marine > Intertidal zone > Estuary | place: USA...
CAAACCAAGATAGGCGAAGCCCATCTTCAGGTTCTTGTGCATACATGGTTAAACTAGATCCCATTAATATTAAAAAAAATAATTTCTTCATAATTGATACTTTGATTTTTAAAAACTTTCTACAAATACATTCTACTAAAACTTTCCACTAAAATTTACCTCAAAACTTTCCAATAAATTTTTAGTTCTTAGCTATGGCTTATGGAATTCTTGCAGCACGTGGGCTACTTGAAGAACTTCCACTGCTGTTAAATCCACCACTTCTTCCACCTGCATTGCTATTGCCGTTGCTTTGGAAACTTGCTCTGTTATTACTATTATTGGTGCTGTTTGTTTGATTTTGGTTACCGCCATTGTAGTTATTATTATTCGAAAAATAACGAGCTGGACGGTCATAACTATTTGCGTAATTGGTATTACTATTATTCGTAACAACACGCTTCATTAAATTTCCAAAATTGCTATTTAAAGTAGGGTTACTTGTATATCTTGTATTACCCGTAGTAGTGTTGACACTGTTATTCGTATTATTATAACCACGGTTGTTTCTGTAGGCATTAATAGCAGAAGGGCTTGATCTTACAGCGCTTGGAGATTGAAAAGGTCTTCCTCCATTATTTACAAAACCACCACCATAATAAATTGGCATGTATGGATTCCAATATCCTGCAAAGTAAGGGTTCCAGCCGCCCCATCCACCGAATCCACCGCCCCATCCACCCCAGCCGCCGAATCCACCGCCCCATCCACCAAATCCGCCGCCCCAACCACCAAATCCACCCCAGAAAGGGTCATAGCCCCATCCTCCTAAACCACCCCAGAATGGGTCAAAACCCCATCCACCAAGTCCTCCGCCCCAGCCACCAAATCCACCAGCCCATCCACCAAAACCTCCGCCCCAGCCACCGAATCCGCCTCCCCAACCACCAAAACCTCCGCCCCAACCACCAAATCCGCCTCCCCAACCACCAAAACCTCCGCCCCAGAAAGGGTCAAAGCCCCAACCGCCCCATCCGCCAAAACCACCACCCCATCCAAGACCAAATCCCATATTAAATCTTGGGTTGTTCCAATAGCCAAAATCGTCAATGGCTGACCAGCGGTTTCTGTTCGCCACTTTTAATCTTAAAAAACGGTCGTCTTGATAGTTTTGATATTCTTGATATTCTTCATCTTGCGCCATTCCATTTTCTGCTTTTTCAATAGCCACTAATTTTTCCGCGCTCACTACTTTATTGTTAGGAGTATAGTATAAATCATCGGTAGCAACAGTTGTGCTTTGTTGTAAACTTGTACAACTGGTACCAAAAAAACTAAAAGCCACTATGCCCATGGCTATTAGCCTTAAATAAGTGTTAGTTTTTTGAGTCTTCATTTTCGTAAGTTTTAGGTTTTTATATGCCCCTTAATTAGCATACATTTGCTAGTATAAAGGTACTGAAAAATAAAATATAGAGCGTTTTTCGTACTTGAATTTATTACTATATAATTTGTTAAGATTTTCACGATGGCAAAGGAACTAACTACAAGGGCCCAGGACTATTCTCAATGGTATAATGACTTAGTCATTAAAGGCGAACTTGCTGACTATAGCGCAGTTAGAGGATGTATGGTTATTAAGCCTTATGGTTATGCTTTATGGGAAAATATGCGCGATGTCTTAGACAAAATGTTCAAAGACACGGGCCATCAAAATGCCTACTTCCCATTATTTGTCCCTAAATCACTTTTTGAGGCGGAAGAAAAAAATGCAGAAGGCTTTGCCAAAGAGTGTGCTGTGGTTACGCATTACCGTTTAATTGCCGATCCTAATAATAAAGGAAAATTGATGGTCGATCCGGAAGCGAAATTAGAAGAAGAATTAATTGTGCGACCAACTAGTGAAGCCATTATTTGGAATACCTATAAAACTTGGATTCAGTCTTATCGTGATTTACCCATCTTGGTCAATCAATGGGCGAATGTGGTAAGATGGGAAATGCGTACACGTTTATTTTTACGCACTGCTGAATTTTTATGGCAGGAAGGACATACTGCACATGCGACTGCAGTCGAAGCTATTGCAGAAACAAAACAAATGTTGAATGTATATGCCGACTTCGTAGAAAATTGGATGGCAGTACCTGTATTAAAAGGAGTGAAAACAGCCAATGAGCGTTTTGCAGGTGCAGAAGATACTTATTGTATTGAAGCACTTATGCAGGATGGAAAAGCATTGCAAGCAGGTACTTCCCATTTCTTAGGACAAAATTTTGCGAAAGCATTTGATGTAAAGTTTAGTGATCAAAATAATAAACAAGAATATGTTTGGGCTACTAGCTGGGGTGTAAGTACAAGATTAATTGGAGGGCTTGTCATGACACATAGCGATGATGAAGGTTTAGTTTTACCTCCACGCATTGCACCTATTCAAGTAGTGATTGTACCTATTTATAAAGGAGAAGAACAAAAGCAAGTATTGGATGAGAAAGTGGGAGAGATGGTGAAATCCTTTAAGGCAGCAGGTATTAGAGTGAAGTACGATAACTCAGATCATGCAAGACCAGGTTGGAAATTTGCAGAGTATGAATTAAAAGGAGTGCCCATTCGTATTGCCATTGGTGCGCGCGATTTAGAAAACAAGCAAGTAGAATTAGCGCGTCGTGATACAAAAGAGAAATCTGCTGTGGCCATGGAAGGCTTAACGCAAACAGTAGAAAATTTATTAGTAGAAATTCAAAATAATTTATTTGAGCGTGCTAAACAATACCGCGACGAACATATTACAAAAGTAGATACTTGGGATGAATTCATACAAGTCTTAGACAGCAAGGGAGGATTTATTTCCGCACATTGGGATGGCACTGCAGAAACAGAAGATAAAATTAAAGAATTAGCAAAGGCTACTATTCGTTGTATACCCTTAGACAATGTTTTAGAAAATGGAAAATGCGTTTTAACTGGTAAAGATTCTACACAACGTGTTTTATTTGCAAGGGCTTATTAATTAGTAATGCTCTCTAATAATTTTTCTTAATAAGTTTTGCTAATAAGTTTTCAAATTCAATGAAACAAAAACCAATACCTGATGCACTAATGCCTTATTTAGAAGGCAAGGTATTATTACTAGATAAGCCTATTGGTTGGACATCTTTTGACTTAGTCAAAAAAGTACGCAACCTTACGCGCGTCATTAAAGTCGGACATGCGGGCACACTAGATCCCTTGGCTACAGGGCTTATGATAGTTTGTACAGGAAAGTTTACCAAATCGATAGATGCCTATATGGGCATGCAAAAAGAATATACCGGCACCATGGTATTAGGGGCCACTACACCCACATATGATTTAGAATCGGAGCCTGAAAATTTTAAAAGTACGGAAGCATTAACAAGTGATACGATTCAAAAAGCAACAATACCTTTCATTGGCGAAATTTTTCAAATGCCACCGCAACATTCAGCTATTAAAAAAGACGGTAGAAGATTATATGAATCGGCAAGATTAGGTATTGAAGTAAAAGTTGATCCTAGAAAAGTAACCATAGAAAGTTTTGAAATTACTAAAATTGATTTGCCTCAGGTTGAATTTAAAGTGGTTTGTTCTACAGGTACCTATATAAGAAGCTTAGTCAAAGATTTTGGAGAAGCTTTAGAAGTGGGTGCTTATATGAGTGCACTTCGAAGAACGCGTATTGGAGAATTTAAAATAGAAGATGCCAGGCTATGGCAGGATGTAGAAGCAGAAGTACATGCTTTATTGGAAGGATAGTTTTGAAATATAATATTGAAATATATATTAGAAAGGTAGTCCAATACCAAATTGCAGCGCGTAATTATTTACCTTAACACCATTGGGTTTTACCTCGGCCCATTTCAAATTTTGAATATCTAACCAGCCGTCATTTTGTAAACGCGTAGGGTCTTTCATTTTAAGTGCGTAATCAACTCTAATTATAAAATAATTAAAATCCATTCTTATACCAGTACCTACGGCCACAGCGATATCTTTATATAATTTATCGAATTTAAAACCAGCAGCAGGATCGAGTTCAGTACCTCTAATGTTCCAAATATTTCCAATATCAGTATACACGGCCGATCCAATTTTATAAGAGCCCCATTGGAATAAAGGGAATCGATATTCTAAATTGGCTTCTAATTGGAAATCACCAAACCTATCAAAGCTTTGGCTTTTTAAGCTGGTATCATAAAACTGCGAACTACCTAATCCTAATTGTCTTAAGCCCCAGGCACGCATACTATAAGGGCCACCTGCTGTGAATTGTTTAAAGAAAGGAAGTTGCCCTTTTAATACTGGGTCGTTACTATAGTTATTACCCCAGCCTCCCATAAAACGCCAAGCCAGCTCGGTATATGGATACTTATATAATTTTCTTAATTCTATTTCTGCTTTAATATACCTGTATATACGAGAAGAAGCGCCATTGAATAAACCTGTTAAGCCCCCAGCTTCTTCAATACCAATTCTTAAATAATTATTTTGGTTAGAATTTTTTAAAGAAGTTCCCGTACTTAAATAATTAAAAGTTTGACTTATTACATTGCCTTCGTTAAAAGAAGAACGTAAGAAGGGGTTCAAAATTAATAAACTATCTAATTTAGGAAACTTATTAAGGCGATAAAGCTCGACATTGATGGGCTTATAGGTCCAAATATTTTCAGTTCCATTTTTATTTTTCTTTAATTCATAACCCCAATTGGTGATAAAAGACCTCAGCTTGTAATAATTTAATCTATCAATGTAAGCGCCATTCAAAGACAAGGTAGATCTGGTTTGATTGGTATAAGTGGTTCTTTTAGGAACAAATGGAATAATAAGATTGGGGAAACTATATGTATGCCCCAAGTTAAGTAGTAAGGTTTGTGTCAAATTATCATTGCCGTTGTTTACATTTAATTCAATACCTGCTCTAGCATTTGAAATAGAAGAGATAGATTTTTTTTGCACATTTCTATCTCGAAAAGTAACACTTGTAGAAAGCCCTAGTAAATTACCAGCCACTAATTGTGAATTATTTCTGCTGCCCTCTATATCAAAATTAAGACTATGTCTTAAGGAGGGCGTTAAAAAATAATGCAAATAAACACTATCGTTTTGTAATGTGGTTCTAGCATCCACTTGTTGCCAAGGCCCAAGACTGCTAAAGTTGTTGAGTGTTTGGAAGTATGCATTTTCATTAAAGAGATCGCCTTTTTTAATAATGGACTGCTCTTCAAATAAAGGAGATTTAAATGTATACTTTGTATAATGCTGAATTATATTTTTATAAGACTCTTGATTGGGTAGGCCTTTGGCTAAAACTGTGTCGGGGTTATCTGATAACTTTAAGTCGGTATAAAAAATTTGTTGACCAGTTGGGTATTGCTTGAATTCGTTTTTACTCGAATTGCGCAATTGAAAGCTAAGCTTCCAAAGTGGATAATCCTGCTGCGTTTTCTCTGCATCTAAAACTTGATTGATTTGTTCTAATGGATCTAAGCTTAGCTCCATTAATTGCTGATTGAGTGTATCAACTTCTGTAAATATTTTTTCTTTAGTAAAATAATAATATCCATTGGCTCTAAATAATTCTACTAATCGGTCTAATTCATTATTAATAGATTCATTAGAATAGACCATTCCTTTTTTAACATAAGCAAAAGCAGTATTCTTATTTGCAATGGATTGTAGTAGGCTGTCATTTAATTCGTAGACCACAGCATCTATAAGCGTTTTTTTATTCAAACTAATTTCCATGGTTAGACGCGCCCTCCACTCTTCTTTGACGGTATCCACTTTTACAAGGGGGGTTAGTATAGGTTGGTTATAACCTTTAGTGGCTAAATAGTTTTTCATAAACTGGATAGAAGGTTCCAATTTATCTTCTTGGTAGCGTAGGGGTTGAAGGATGGTGTTAAAAATGCCAAATTGACGAACTTGTTTGGCTTTTATGCTATCGTCCCAGTAATTAGAGAGTTCATTGGCAAGCGCTAGAGCTTCTATATTGTTGTTGGCGTCTTTGACAACCACTTTATTATCATACACAAAGCTCATTTGCTTTGGATAGTCATGAATGACTGCTTTTTTCAAGTCTGCGCATGCATTTAATAAAAATAAAAGACCAAGAAGGTAAAATCTTGAGAAGAAACTAATATTTTTAAGCTTCCTTAATTGCATGTAAATGATTAATAATAGTGAGCTCAAATATATTCAATCTTTTGCCCATAAAAAACATTGGGCGGAAGAATCTGTGTTTATTGTAGAGGGGCCTAAGATGTTGGAGGAATTATTGGCTTCCGATTGGGTAATTCGTAAAATAATGGCCCTACCTGACTGGATTCAATCTCAAGGGCATTTGCCTGCTGAAGTAGTGGAAGTAGATGATATTATGTTAGGAAGACTAAGCCTACTGCAAACACCCAATAAAGTAATTGCACTGGTAGAAAAAAAGAAAGAAGCAGCTTTAGCAGATTTTAAAAATACAGCCACCTTATTATTAGATGGTATACAGGATCCGGGTAATTTAGGCACTATTATTCGAACAGCAGATTGGTTTGGTATCAAACAAATGGTAGTTTCTGTTGATACCGCTGGTTGGTATAATCCTAAAGTGTTACAAAGTACCATGGGAAGTTGTTTTAGAGTAAACATACATACTATGGAACTTGACCAACTCTTAGCGTCAAATCAAAAATCAAGTAAACCCTTGCCCGTATATGGGGCCCTTTTATCGGGAAAGTCAATTCATGGTTTACAATTAGAAGCTGCTAATTTTATTTTAATTGGTAATGAATCAAAAGGGATAAGAGAAAACTTAATGCCCTTTATTTCTGATCCCATTTCTATTCCAAGAATTGGGGAGGCTGAATCGTTGAATGCAGCAGTAGCAGCAGGGATTATATTATCCCATTTCAAATCTTAATTGAATTAGCTTAATCGAATTGTATGGCCTTGGCCGGAGAAATTTTCTTAATCCATAAAGTAGGAACTAAGAAAGAGATATAACTTATAATAGCTGTGCCAATAAGTACGCTTATAATTTGAACCGCATCCATTTTAATAGGTAATTCTTTAATAAAGTAGGCCGACTCGTCTAGTTGTATAAAGCCAAATTTTTCTTGTAAGAAAGAAAGGCCTAGTCCTATAAAGGCGCCTAGTAAAATTCCGGTCCAGCAAATAAAACTTGCTTGGTATAAAAATATTTTTCTAATTAAATTTTGAGAAGCGCCCAAGGCAGTGAGTGTGCCTATCATGGTAATTCTTTCTAGCATTAGAATAAATAAACAAGTAAGTAAATTTATAACAGCTATGATAAGCATAATAGTAATAGTTACATTTCGATTAATGGTTTGTACACCTATCCAATCAAAAATTTGAGGGTAATAATTTTTGATGGAAGTAGCCACCCAATTTTCGGGCATTATTTTTTGTAGGGCATCGTTAGTAGCTTCAATAGGTGCATTTTCATTCAATAGAATTGAATAGCCTTCTACTAGTTTATTGTTATTTAACTGTTGCAGTAGTTTTATATCAACTAAAACAAATTGGTTATCATATTCTTCAATACCTGAATGATAAATGCCCACTACTTTTAATTTTCTTTGTTGAACGGAACCTGTATTTAAAAAATACAGTCGCACAGTAGCACCTAATTGAATATTTAATTTAGTAGCAATATTATCTGAGATAATGGTTTCGTTAAGTATACTATCTTTTTCAGTGGTGGAGGTCCAACCAGTGCCTTTTCTTAAAAAAGGAATTTGATTTTGGGTGGGAAGTCCTCTTGCTACTATACCTTCAATATCTTGTGCAAAGGAAAGCACGGTAGATTGATGCAGAAAAGGAGTGATGGTTTTTACTGCAGGATTTTGTTGAAAGGCTGCAATAGTTTTACCATCTTGGTTGATGGGATCTCCACTTACAGAAGCTACTCTAATATGTCCCCAGAACTGATATACTTTATTAGCAATGGTTGCCTGAAAACCATTCACAATAGAAAAAGTAAGTAAGATAGCTGCCACACTTATGGCAGTTGCGGCAATAGATAGCCTTACTATAAAGCGCGTATAGTTTTTTTGTTTTTGAAAACTTATTCTTTTAGCTATTTCGAAGGCAGTGGTCAATGCGTAATTTTCAACAAATCTAGTTTTTTCTGTTTATAAATTAGGATTAAAAGGGTAGTTTCGTAGGGACTAAATACGCGGTTCATGTTTAAAAGATACTTATGGATGGCATTATTGATAGGGCTTCATGCAGTAAAGGGTCATGGTCAATACAATCCAGATAGTATTTATCAAACTAGTATACATACTGTTTTAATACATCCTGTTAATAAGCCACTAGCTATTCCAGTGATCTTTTTAAATGAGCCCACACCTTTAGAAATTAGTTTTGACGATTTTAAAGCCGATTATCAAGATTATTACTACTCCGTTGAATTACGCAATGCCGATTGGTCCGCTGTTCCAATGTCTGCCTTTGATTATTTGCAAGGCTTTAATCAAAATAAAATTAATAAGTTTTCTGTATCCTCTATTGCCACGCAGTCCTATTTTCATTATCAGTTTAATTTCCCCAATGCACAACTGCGCCCTACACAATCTGGCAATTATATATTGAAAGTTTTTAAAAATGGTAATACGAATGAAATTGTTTTCACAAGACGCTTTTTTGTAACAGAAAATCAAGTGTCGGTAGCGGCCACTGTGCAAGAACCTTTCGATGGTCAAATTTCTAAGACGCATCAAAAAATCCAGTTTGTATTAGATGTAAAAAAAATACCTTTCTTTCAAACCGATCAGATAGGTACAGCGGTGATTCAAAACTATAGATACAATGATGCAGTTTCAATAGCAGCGCCTTCTTTTATTAGAGGAAACTTATTAGAATACAATAGTGAGGATCAATTCATTTTTCCGGCAGGTAAAGAAGCGAGATGGCTAGATTTGCAAAATCTAAGATTAAGATCGGATAGAATTGCAGATTTAAATTCAAAAGAAAGAAGAACTATTGTATCTGTTAAGCCCGATTTATCAAGATCAAGTACTGCGTATTATACTTTCAATGACTTGAATGGAGGTTTTATGATTAGCAATACTGAATCATTGCAAAGTGAAAATCAAAACGATTATGCGCAAGTAAATTTTACCTATATGCCCAAAGATAGAATTCCATTCATGGGTCAAAAATTATATTTATTTGGAGCACTTACTAATAATATTGTAAACAAAGAAGCGGAAATGATCTTCGATCCAGCCTTGGGTTATTATAAAAAATCGCTTTTATTAAAGCAAGGTTATTATAGTTATAATTATATACTAAGAGATATGCAGGGAGTAAATCCTATGAACGATTTTACTGAAACCGAGGGTAATCACTGGGAGACGGAAAACAATTATTCTATAATGGTTTATTACCGACCTCCGGGCGCAAGACACGACCATATCATTGGTTTTGGCGCTGTAAATTCTAGGCAAAATTGGTAGTATTTTTTTGCTATATTTGCAGCGGCAGGTCTTACACAACCAGCTCCTGTTGAAACTCCCCAGGGCAGGAATGCAGCAAGGATAGATGGTTGAGCGGTGTGATGTAAGTAGCCTGCCATTTTTTATTATTTAGACAATTTTTAAAACAATTTGTATGAAGTTTTTCATTGACACGGGTAATTTAGCTCAAATTAAAGAAGCCAATGATTTAGGTATTTTAGATGGTGTAACCACTAATCCTAGTTTAATGGCGCAAGTAGGTGTTAAGGGTGAGGCAGCTATTGCAGCACATTATAAAGCTATTTGCGAATTAGTGAATGGAGATATAAGTGCAGAAGTTTTGTCTACTGATTTTGCTACGATGGTAGAAGAAGGAAAAAAATTAGCAGCTATTCATAAGAATATAGTGGTGAAAGTGCCCATGATTAAAGATGGTATTAAAGCTATTAAGTGGTTTACCGATAATGGTATTCGTACTAACTGTACTTTAATTTTCTCTGCGGGTCAAGCAATTCTTGCAGCGAAGGCAGGTGCTACTTATGTTTCTCCATTTATTGGAAGAATTGACGATAGCTCTTGGGATGGAATGGAATTAATTAGTCAAATTAGACATATTTATGATGTTCAAGGTTTCAAATCTCAAATATTAGCCGCTTCTATTCGCAATGCTTTACATATTGTAAAAGCTGCAGAAGCAGGTGCTGATGTTTGTACTTGTCCTTTAGATTCTATTTTAGGATTATTAAAACATCCTTTAACTGATATTGGTTTAGCGAAGTTTTTGGAAGACGCTAAGAAAATGTAGTTTAAAATATTACTTCAATGATTTTAAAAGCCCCGACATATCGGGGCTTTTTTATTAATACACATTTATTTATTCACTCTTTAGAAAATCTCCGAACGTATAAGTTTTGTCTGTTTTGCGGTTTATTCCTTTTTACTTTCTTCAATTTAGCTTGAATATTTTATTTATTAATGATATATAATTATATATCTTTGTAAAATCAAGCTAAATGATAAAAAAGGTTAAAGAGATGATTAAAATAATTGAACTTGATGGTTGGGTCTTATATGCTCAAAAAGGAAGTCATAAGCAATATAAACATCCAATAAAGAAAGGGAGAGTCACCATTCCTGATCATGGTAAAAGTGAAGTTTTAGAACATGTGATTGTGAAGTCAATTTTAAAACAAGCAGGTTTATTGTAAATTATAATATTGCTATTATGAAAAAAAATATCGTTGAAATTTTCTTTGCGGGTAAAAACTTTTCAGCACATGTGCCATTAATGCCTGGTTGTGTTTCTACTGGTAGGACACCCGATGATATAAAAGCTAAAATTCAAGATGCCATTCAATTTCATTTAGAAGGTATTAGGGAAGATGGGGAAATGCCACCTGTATCATTTAGAGGGAAGTACGAATTGATTTATAA
>Ga0208682_1000587_pt1 | contig 10869 bp, 10 predicted proteins | sample Colrivmeta156802_FD_187687 | JGI IMG/M metagenome (GOLD analysis project Ga0208682, IMG submission 187687) | Estuarine microbial communities from the Columbia River estuary - metaG 1568-02 (SPAdes) (version 2) | ecosystem: Environmental > Aquatic > Marine > Intertidal zone > Estuary | place...
GAAGATGGCATGGACGAAGCGGGTTCGATTATGACTTGCGCTTGTTGGCGCGAGCTAGACGCTTGGCAGTCTTGCCGACGGGAGCAATATTGCGCTGGTCAAGATCGCCCACTTCGGTGCCATCAGCAAACCGCACGCGGTAGCGGAGCCAATTGAAACCATTTGCCAAGATCACTTTTCCCTCAGAACCAACGGCCACGCCCTGAATCTCGGCGGTGGTCACAACGGTGTCGCCCGCGCGCAGGCTGATTTGGTCGGCATGGGGGGATGCCAATGCATGAGGTTTCCACGAGGCTGTCACGAAAGCAAAGGGTACACTTTGCGCCCTGTGAAAAGCATCATTGAGACCCTCGAGGGCAACAAAGTCAAACTGTCAGTGGAAGTGGACGAGGTCGAATTCGATAAAAATATCGACCAGGCATTCCGCAAAATCGCGAAAGAAGTGCGCATACCGGGCTTCCGCCAGGGCAAGGCACCTCGCAAATTGCTCGAGGCTCAGATTGGGATTGGCGCAGCACGCTCGCAAGCCATCCAAGATGCCATCCCTGAATATCTGTCGCTAGCAGTTCGCGAACACAACGTAGACCTCATCGCCACTCCGCAGATTGAAGTGACGAAGGGCGAAGAAGAGGGTGTTGTCGGTTTCGACGCAACCTGCGAAATTCGACCAGTCATCACCGTTCCTGGCTACAACGGATTACGAATTGAACTTCCGGCACTCGTTGTAAGCGAGACCGAAGTTTCTGACGCGATGAACTCCGAGCGCGCAAGGCACGGCACTCTCACCGACGTGAGCCGCGCAATAGCTCTTGGTGATCATGTCACTCTCGATCTCAGCGGTACACGCGAAGGCAACCCTGTGCCAGGCCTCAACGTTGAGGATTGGTTGTACGAAGTTGGCAAGAAGTGGGTCTCGCCAAAATTTGATGACATGTTGATTGGTGCCGAGGTTGGTACCAAAGTTGAGTATTCGGAGGCACCAAACGGAACGACCGATGTCGCCGAAATGACAGTGATTGTCAAGAAGGTTCAAGAGATGGTGCTGCAAGAGCTCACCGACGAATGGGTTTCCGAACACGTCGCCGAATTCGACACGCAGGAAGCATGGAAGAATTCGCTCCGCGAGCGCTTGGAAAACATGAAGCTCAATCAGACTCGCGGCGTGTTCGTCGAGCGAACGACCGCAGCCCTCGCCGAGTTGGTCACGATCGATGCCCCCGAGTCGATGGTAGGTAGCGATTTGCAGGCACGCGTGCGTAACACGGTCGAGCAGTTTCAAGCACAAGGCATCCAAATTGATCAATGGCTTTCGGCCACAGGTCAAAGCACCGAGGCGTTTATCGAATCAATGCGCGGCGAGTCGGTCAAGGCAGTGAAAGTAGATCTAGCACTTCGCGCAGTTGCCGAGGCTCAGAACATTTCGGCAGACGACGATGAAGTAGATAATGAGCTCAATCGCATTGCTACTCAGGCAGGACGCAAGGTTGCACAAGTTCGCAAGGTCTACGAGCAGAACGATGCGCTTGGCGAGTTGGTTGCCCAAATTCGAAAATCCAAAGCAGTCGACTGGCTGCTGCGCAATTCCACCCTCGTCGACCCAGACGGAAATGCCATTAGCGCCGACACGCTATTTGGCGAGGAAGATGGGTCAAACGGAGATGACGCCGAATAACGGGTAGCCACAACTACTATCTTGAGTTGAACCCTTACCCCAAGGAGACGGCGAGTATGAGCCCAAACATTTCTAGGAACTATTACGTTCCAAATGTCACCGAGCAGACAAGCCGTGGCGAGCGCGTATCCGACTTGTACAGCCGCTTGTTGAAAGAGAACATCATTTTCTTGGGCACGCCCATTGACGACACCATTGCCAATCTCATTTGCGCTCAGTTGATTCACCTTGAAAGCGAAAACCCTGACAAGGACATCAACATCTATATCAATAGCCCCGGTGGCGATATCACGGCGCTCTTCGCGATCTACGACACGATGCAGTTCATTAAGAACGATATTGCAACTATTTGCCTAGGCCAGGCCGCTTCGGCAGCAGCAGTGTTATTGGCAGCCGGCACCAAGGGCAAGCGTTTGGCGCTCCCTCACGCGCGAGTGCTGCTGCATCAGCCATATGGCCAAGTTGGCTATTCGCAAGTAACCGACCTCGAGATTGCTGCACGCGAGATTTTGCGAATGCGCGAATTGCTCGAAGGCATTTTGTCGAAGCACACCGGCCAAACTGTCGAGCGAGTGCACGCAGATACCGATCGCGACTTCACATTGGAAGCAGCAGCAGCCCTCGAATACGGAGTGATTGACGAAATCATTACCGAGCGTTCGATGACCGACCGCTCTGGCCCAATTCGCTGACCATGGCAAAATTCGGAGATAGCGCCGAGCTGGTCAAATGTTCCTTTTGCGGTAAATCGCAAAAGGCAGTGAAGAAACTGATTGCCGGCCCTGGTGTTTATATCTGCGATGAGTGCATCGAGTTATGCAACGAAATCATCGATGAGGAATTTGCACAAGCAGCAGAAGTTGGCATGGGGGCGCTTCCAATCCCGCGGGACATTCGCGCATTTCTTGACGAATATGTCGTCGGTCAAGATCAGGCGAAGAAGGTTCTCGCCGTTGCAGTCTTCAATCACTACCGTCGAATTAGTCATCAGTCGGCAAACACCAAGCAGCGCGACGAAGTGGAACTGCAAAAGAGCAACATTTTGTTGCTCGGCCCTACCGGTTGTGGCAAAACGCATATGGCGCAGACGCTTGCAAGACTGCTCAATGTTCCATTCGCGATTGCAGATGCAACAGCGTTGACTGAAGCTGGATACGTGGGCGAAGACGTCGAAAATATCTTGTTGAAATTGCTCCAGGCTGCCGACTTTGACGTAAAGCGAGCCGAGTCTGGAATTGTCTACATCGATGAAATCGACAAGGTTGCGCGTAAGAGCGAGAACCCGTCGATAACACGTGACGTTTCGGGTGAGGGAGTGCAGCAAGCACTACTCAAGATTCTTGAAGGCACCGTTGCCTCCGTTCCACCACAGGGTGGACGTAAGCACCCACACCAGGAATTCATACAGATTGATACAACCAACGTGTTGTTCATTGTTGGTGGAGCGTTTGCAGGCCTCGACCAGATCATCGAGCAGCGCATTGGGCACAAAGGCATTGGGTTCCATTCCGATGTTCGGTCGAAGAAAGACAAAGACCCAGGCCAACTTTTTGCGCAAGTGTTGCCAGAGGACTTGTTGAAGTTTGGAATGATTCCTGAATTCGTAGGCCGATTGCCGATGATCGGCGCCGTGCACAGCCTGGACAAAGAAGCATTGATTCAAATCTTGACGGAACCTAAGAACGCCTTGTTGAAGCAGTACCAAAAGTTCTTCGAGTTTGAAGATGTCGAGCTTGAAGTAACGCCTGCTGCACTTGACGCAATTGCCGATCAGGCACTCACTCGTGGCACTGGCGCTCGTGGGTTGCGCGCGATTCTCGAGGAAGTACTGCTCAACACCATGTACGAGTTGCCAGGACGCACTGATATCGAGCGCGTGGTTGTCGATGTTGACGCCGTAGTCGAAAAGGCCAGCCCAACGTTGGTGCCTCGTACGGCTCGTGTAGCTCGCCAGCGTCGCGCTGCCTCATAACCCGTAGCCTCGTTCACATGAATTACGAGGAGGCGCTTCGCTATCTCGACGAACATGCCAGTTACGAAAAGACTGGAAGAGTCGAGTCGCCTTCACTCGACAACATTTCCAGGTTCATGGATTTGATGGCCAATCCACAACTGAACTATCCGGTTATCCACGTGACCGGCACCAATGGCAAGGGTTCGACAACTCAGATCATTACCAAACTGCTGATGGCGCACGGCCTGCAGGTCGGCACCTACACAAGTCCTCACTTGGAGTCTTTAACTGAGCGCATCACTCGCGATGGCGAGCAAATTGATCAGCAGGAATTTGCAGACTGCGTAGCCGCTATTGCCGATATCGAAGTTCTTGCAGGAGTGCGACCTTCATATTTCGACATCATGACTGCCGCAGCCTTTCGTTACTTTGCAGACAGCGCCGTTGACGTCGCTGTAATTGAAGTTGGCATGCTCGGTCGTTGGGATGCCACAAACGTTGTCAAATCCGACGTTGCGGTAATCACCAATATTGCGCTCGATCACATGGAGTTTGCGGGCCCAACGCTTCAGCACATCGCGCACGAGAAAGTTGGTATTTCAAAAGCCAACAGTTCGCTTGTGATAGGTGACGAGAATCCCGAGTTGTTTCCAATCTGGAACGAGTCGCTTCATGCAAAATTGATTCGTCGAGGCGAAGATTTCGAACTTAATGAAAATCAGTTGGCTGTAGGCGGGCGTTCACTCAGTGTCCGTACTTCACGGGCCAGTTACAGCGACATACATTTGCCGCTGCATGGCATACATCAAGGGAGCAACGCTTCGATCGCACTTGCAGCAGTAGAAGAGTTTTTTGATGCTGCGCTCAACATCGAAATAGTGCGGGAGGGCTTGGCCTCGGTATTGATGCCTGGCAGGTTCGAAGTGCTGGGTCGGCAGCCGCTCGTCATCGTTGACGGCGCACACAACCCAGCGGGGGCCGATGTCTGTGCGGAAGTGTTCTTTGACGATTTCAGCCCGGAGGGGAAACGTATTCTCGTTGTAGGAACGTTGAAAGGCCGAGACCCGGAGCAGTTGCTTTCCGCACTTCGCGTGGACGAGTTTGATGCCGTGATTTGTTGTACGGCGCCAACCGCTCGCGGGCTTTCCGCAGGCGAACTTGGGGATGTGGCTCGTCGAATGGGATGTGACGAAGTTGTGATCTGCGACACCGTCGATCATGCCTGCGAGAAAGCATTGAATATGGCTACGGAAGAAGACGCGGTTTTGGTTGCGGGCTCGTTATACGTAGTAGGTAGTGCGCGAACGCTCTTGCGCCGTATCCTGTAGCCATGAGCAATCGCACCCTTGTCCTGTTAAAGCCTGATGCAGTAGAACGTCAACTCGTTGGCGCAATTCTTTCGCGTTTTGAGACGAAAGGTCTCAAGATCGTCGCACTCGAACTTCGCACGCTCGACGCTGCAATTCTTGAGCGCCACTATGAAGAACATAAGGGCAAAGGTTTCTACGCCGAGCTTGTTGCGTTCATGTCGCGTGGCCCAGTTGCCGCACTTGTTGTCGAAGGCCCAGAAGATACATGGGAAATCGTTCGTTCGATGATGGGCGCAACCAATCCACGTGCCGCAGCACCCGGAACCATCCGCGGCGACTACGGAACATTGTTCACCGAGAATCTTGTACATGGCAGCGACTCTGCAGCATCTGCGGCTCGAGAAATTGGTATTTTCTTCCCTCATTTGTAGGCCAGCACTGCGTATTGGTGCAGCCGCCCACTACGGCTGAGGCTTGATCGGTAGGATATTCATGGCATTTGCTGTGCTCATCTCGGCATGTTGAATTACAAACACAAGGAGACCAGTTAGATGGCAGGTGGAGGCTCACTTTCGTTAGGGCGCGATATCGCGATCGACCTTGGCACCGCCAACACTTTGGTGTTCGTTAAGGGCGAAGGCGTTGTGCTCAACGAGCCGTCAACCGTCGCAGTCGACAACAAAACCGGGCAATTGGTCGCCGTTGGGTTTGAGGCGAAACGTATGTGGGGTAGGGCTCCGCAAAACATTCGCCTCGTACGCCCGCTGAAAGACGGTGTAATCGCCGACTTTGATGTCTGCGAGAAAATGCTTCGGTTCTTTATTCAAAAGGTGCACACGAGCCGTTGGAACAAACCGCGAATGATTATTTGCGTGCCGTCAGAAATTACAGGCGTCGAGCGTCGCGCGGTTCAAGACGCGGCCGAGTTCGCGGGAGCCCGCAGGCCTGTCTACATCATTGAAGAACCAATGGCCGCAGCCATCGGTGCTGGTTTGCCCGTTCATTTGCCGAGTGCAAACCTCATTGTCGACATTGGTGGTGGCACCACTGAAGTTGCGGTTATCTCAATGGGCGGAATTGTTACCGCTCATTCGGCGCGCGTTGCGGGCGACGAACTGAATGAAGCGATTCAGGAAATGTTCCGCACAGAGTTCTCACTTGACGTTGGTGAAAACACCGCGGAAGAAGTGAAGTTGCAGCTTGGGTCTGCCTGGCCGCTAGACGAAGAACTCACTGCCGATGTGGGTGGACGCGACATTGCCACAGGCCTTCCGCGCACGCAGGTTGTCACTAGCGAAGAGGTTCGCGCGGCGCTTGATGCGTCCGTAGGAACGATCGTTGAAGCCATAAAAACCACACTCGAGCGCACGCCACCCGAACTTGCCGCAGACATCATTAGCCAAGGTCTCGTGCTCTCTGGCGGTGGCGCTCTTCTTGCTGGGTTGCCTGAGCGCGTCACACACGAAACCGGCATTCATGCATATCTCGCACCAGAGCCTTTGTATTCGGTGGTGCTTGGTTGCGGCTTAACACTCGACAACATCGAGGCAATGAAAGGTCTGACGTCGCAGTCCTACTTTGAGTAGGCCGGCGAGGGGTTTGTCGTGGCAGTGATTTCACCACAACGTCGCAGAGCCATTGCGCTTTTGGCCCTGACGTCAATCATCTTTGTCACGCTCGACTTACAGCAAAGCGGTTCGACCTCGGCCGTGCGTTCCGTATTCGGTGTATTTTTCCGGCCAGTAGAGGGTGTGGCCAGGGTGGTCACAAGGCCTGTTTCAAATGCATGGAACGGAATCACCAACTACAACGATGTAACTGCCGAGAACAGATTGCTGCGAGAAAAGATTGCGCAGCAAGAGGGAGCATCGGTGGCCGCTGCTGCATCCGTGCGTCTGTCGCAGGAGTTGTTGGCATTGAATGGTTTGCCCACGTTGGCCGGCATCAATTCGGTGAGCGCCCAGGTGATTGGAGACTCGCCGTCGAACTTTGCTCAGAGCGTTGAAATCAACCAAGGCAGCGAGAGTGGCATCAAAGTTGGTATGCCAGTGCTTAACGCTGCAGGTTTAGTTGGCAAAGTTACAAAAGTATTTGCAAACCGCGCTGTGATTATGTTGATTACCGACCCAGAATATGCGCTTTCGGTGAAGGTGGTGAATACACCAAAGACGACAGCGTCCACTGTCGCAGACCCAGAGGCCGCATTAATCGAAACGACCACAACGGTTCCGATCACTACGGTTCCCGTTGCGACAACCAGCAAGATCCCGGGTTTCACCCCTGGTTCTACTGTGCCTACCGCAGTCATCACTGCGCCGAATGCTGCAGTGGCAGTTCCTTCGCTCACCATTCCGGCGGGCAGTTCGCTAGCAGTTCGCGAAACAGGAGTGTTGGAAGGGCGTGGGCCGTCACGAACGCCGATTGTTCGGTTCATCGATACCGAACAGCGGTTCGGAGAAATTCAGTTGGGTTCTCCAATTGTTTCGGCGGGCGGTTCTCTCAGTTTGGCTCCACCAGACATCGTTGTTGGAACCGTGACCCGAGTTAATAAGCGACTAGGTACGGCTGGGCCAGTGTTGGAAATTGGCTTAGTCGCAGACCTCAGCAACTTGTCGTTTGTTCGCATTTTGTTGTACCAGCCGATAACCGAGCAGCAGGCACCATGAGTCTTCGGTTTCTGCGCGTTATGGCAAGCAGGTGGACAAGGCTTGTGTTAGTTGGGCTCATCTTTTTGGGAATCCAAACAACTGTTTTGAGCGAAATGAGACCATTTGGAGTGATGGTGCAGCTGATGCTGTTGATCGGTGTCACTGCTGGCGCAATTTATGGGCCAGAAGTTGGTGCTCTTTCGGGGCTCATTGTTGGGTTGATGTACGACTGTGTATTGACCACGCCTCTCGGGCTTGCTTCGTTAGTGGTTGGAGGGGTGAGTTTCGGCGCGGGCCTGTTGCCATTCTTTGTGCGCGACCCAAGCTGGTGGAACCGCGCCATTGTTATTGCGCTGTTCAGCGCAATCGGAGAGATCTTGTTTCCCGTGGCTCAAGGCATGACCGGCCTAGGCGGCTGGGTCCAGCCACGCATGTTTGTCGTCGCACTCGTCGTTGCTGCGATCAACCTGCTTCTCGCACCAATAGTTACGCCGCTCATTCGTTGGACGCTCAAGCAAACGATGATTGGCTAGCCATCGATGACAGCCAATAATCAGTCCAAGCGCTTGATGTCGCTGGCAATCACCGCAGTGGTTCTGATGACTGGCTTGTCCACGCGCATGTGGTTCTTGCAGGCTGTTAAATCCGAAGAGAACGAGGAAATTGTTGTTGCTGTGCGCACCAGAACCATTCGCTTGCTTCCAGAACGCGGTCGAATCATTGACGCGAAAGGCCGAGTTATTGCCGACAACAAGCGCATCTTGACTGCAACGATCGACCGCGAAGTAATTAAAGATCCAGAGGATCGTTTAGAGATGTTCCGACGACTTTCGGGCCCATTGCAAATGCCGGTCGAGACGTTGTTCAAGCGGTACGAGGACAAACGGTTTGGGCCTCTTGAGGCGTTGCCACTTAAAGAGGATATTTCGGAAGAGGTAGCGCTGTTTCTTCGAGAGCGGTCGGAGGATTATCCGGGCATGTATGTGCGCGAAGAGTGGAAGCGCAATTACCCCTACGGTGCAATTGGTAGTCACGTCATTGGTTACATGGGCGCCATTTCCGAGAAGAACCTTGCCTACTACCGTTCGATTGATTACGACCCGAATGAACGAGTTGGCGGTTACGGGCTGGAGCAGTCCTACGAGCAAATTCTTCGTGGCACGCCTGGGTATGTTCGATACGAAGTGAATGCGCAAGGCAAATTGCTGCGCTTAATTGAGCGCGTCGAGCCAATTATTGGCAACGATCTTGAACTATCGCTGGACATCACGATTCAACAGTTCGCAGAGCAGGCATTAGAAACTCAGTTGGTTCTTCGACGCCGCGTAGAGGCTGGCAATATTCGCCTCGAAGATGGCACGATCGACCCACAGTTTCCCGACCCGGTGATGTACAAAGCGCCGGCTGGCTCGGTGGTGTTATTGAACCACGACACGGGGCAAGTTATTGCAATGGCTTCTTATCCGCGTTTTGATTCGCGGTGGTTTAACGCAGGAATAACTAAGGAAAAGTTTGCAGAAATTTTCCCACAAACAGAAGACCCCGACTTGTCAATACTTGTTAATCGCGCTGTATCCGGTCGGTACAACTTGGGTTCAACATTCAAACCTTTTGTTGCCTATGCGGCGTTGAACACAGGTCAATTGCCAGGTGGGTCGTCGTACGTCTATGACGACAATGGCACGTACACGCTTGAGAGTATTCCGAAAGACCGCTGCCAAGATGGCGTGAAATGCGTTTTTCGTAATGCGGTTTGTCGTTCGACTGGTGCCCCATGTCGATACGGGCCGGTTTCTTTGGATGACGCACTAGCTGTTTCGAGCGATTCCTTCTTTTACAAAATTGGTGAACAGATATTGACGGAGCGTGGGTACAAGCCGATCCTGGAAGAGCAGGTGCGTCTGTTTGGTTTTGGTTCTCCGACAAATATTGATTTGCCCTACGAATATGCCGGAACGATTCCGAGTAAAGCACTGAAGAAGCGAATGGCAGATATTGGTGCGATATCGGAGGAGTCCGGCAGGGCTTACTACGTTGGAGATCAAATTCTGTTTTCAATCGGGCAGGGGTTGCTCTCTGCAACGCCGATTCAGGTTGCGAGTGCGTACGGGGTGCTTGGCAATGGAGGAAAGTTGGTGCAGCCGCACTTGGTTAAAGCGGTCCTCGAGCCGGGCACTCCAGATAGCGCACCCGGAATAGCCAACATGTCTCAAATGTCTGTAGTCGAACGATTCGATGACCGCGAACCAGTTAGAACGCTTGATATGACAGGTGATCGCCTGAAGCCAATTGTTGATGGTCTCACTCGAGTCATTACTGGTCCAGGTGTAACTAGCCGTCAGTATCACAAGACAACTGGGGAGCTGTTGTTCAAGGGCTACCCGTATGGAGTGCTTCCGATAGCCGGCAAAACCGGAACAGCCCAGGGGCTTGGCAACCTGCCTTGGAATGACTCGTCTGCATTCGGCGCATTCAGTCTCGACCCAAACCAGCCATACTCGGCATTCGCCTATTTAGAGAAAGCCGGATATGGCTCGCAGGCTGCAGCACCAGTAGTGAAATGTATTTTCATGGCCATGTCTGGAAAGTACAAAGTTGATCCAGTCGTGGTCGCAGACCCATTGAACATCAACAGCAGCGTTGCGGCACCGCCGACATATTTGCGTAACCCAACATGTTTGTCGGGCGGCCGATCGGATAATCGCGACTAATGAAAATAACTGATTCCGTACTGCGGGCTTTTAAAAAACCGCGCGCCGCTAACGCAGGGCTGAACAATAGTTATGCCGACCCAGTTCGCAACATCGACTGGATTTTGATGTCGGCCATGGCTGTCCAGGCTGTTATTGGGTTGTTCACCGTATTTTCCGCTACTCATTTGCGCTTGATCGACCAGCGGTTTGATCCGTATGTGTACACGCAACGACAGGTGTTGTTCGTTATTGCCGGAATCGCTGTGCTTTCTATCGTCATGGCGCTTGGCCACGATTGGTTTCGCACGCAAAGCGGCGTGTTGTACGGCGGCGTAATCGTTCTGTTGATTTTGGTGCTCGCAACTGGAGCCGTAACTGGTGGAGCACGACTTGCTTTCGACCTAGGACCAATTGCGCTGCAGCCTGCCGAATTCGCGAAACCCCTCATATTGGTTTTGATTGCCAGCTATCTCAGCGAATCTGCGATTGACGGAATTGATTGGCATCACTTTGTTATGTCCCTGTACATGGTGTTGGCTCCGTGTGCACTGATTTTGTTGCAGCCCGACCTCGGTTCAGCCTCGGTTATCTT
>Ga0208682_1000603_pt1 | contig 10738 bp, 9 predicted proteins | sample Colrivmeta156802_FD_187687 | JGI IMG/M metagenome (GOLD analysis project Ga0208682, IMG submission 187687) | Estuarine microbial communities from the Columbia River estuary - metaG 1568-02 (SPAdes) (version 2) | ecosystem: Environmental > Aquatic > Marine > Intertidal zone > Estuary | place: USA...
GTCCACCGCGTTGGAGATCAGCTCCCGCAAGAAGATTTCGTGGTCGCTGTAGAGGAATTTTTTGATGATGGGGAAAATATTCTCCGCGGAGACATTGATTTTTCCAGTTGCCATAACGTTCAAAATTTAAAGTTCAGTTGGACGTAGAGGCGGGTGCAAGGGGCGTGCCAAGGGCAAAATGCTGTCAATTTGGCAGCGAATCCAGGCCGTCGGACAAAACGGCAAAGCGCGTAAACTGTTCCTCGGAATACCATCCGTACCGATGTGTTTCGCGAATGCGTTTTGCGTGGCCCGGCGAACGGTAGGCGAAACCTTCCAGCGCTTCGGCGTTGGACCAAACAGAAAAAGTGGCTTGTTCCACCAGCGGCAATTCTCCAATGCCCACGGCACACTCCAGGCCGGGACGGTCTTTTAGCAGTTTGGCAGACGCGGAAACCCGGCTCCAAAAGCGCCAAAACTGACTTCGTTTGATGGAGGCTCGGGTGATGACCGCTACACGACCGGTGGTTGCGGCATCCGGCAAACATTCAAAGGGTTGTAAGCCGTTCCAGGTGCCGTGCGAGCGCAGGCCCGTCATGCGCCACCAGTGGGCGAATTGGCTGCGTTCCCGATGCGCTTGAAACACGGGGTTGTCGGCATAAAAACGATCCGCACAAGCCACGGCGTCGGCTCCGCTCCAAACCAACACCCAGACGTATCGTCCGAAGTTGGGCCAAACGGAAAAACCAGCGCCTGAACCGGTGCCCAATTGCTTGGCAAAGCTTAGGCCAGGCACGTCGGCAACCGAGAGCTCAGATTTGCCCATGGACACAAAGGCCCACCAGCAGTTGCGCCAACCGCTGAATTCAAAGGACCAAACATCGACTCGCTGCATTTAGAAGGGATTGGTAGCCCAAACACCGAGTTCCGGAATGAATCCCCGGTCGTCCAGTTCCAAGACCGCAACGGCAGCGTGCGCAATTTCGTTGGGGGTGAGCATTTTATCCCGCAGTTCTTTCTCCGATCGGTCTGCAACGTTGAAGGCCGTGGGTACCGCAGATGGGTTGATCAGCATAACACGAATGTTGTGCGGCCGCAGTTCTTCACGCCAGCATTCGGTCATCCCGCGCAAGGCAAATTTGGACGCCGCGTAGACGGTGCCGTTTTTAAACCCCTTGACGCCCGCACTGGACGCTACGTTGATGATGTGACCGTATCCTTGTGCCATAAAGCGCTTCACGGCCTCGCGGCCGGCAAGCGCTGGCCCGTACACATTGGTCGGAAATACTTCGTCAAAATGACTTTTCTCCACTTCCTGCATCGGCTCAAAACGACCGATTCCTGCGTTGTTGATCAACACGTCCAATCCGCCCCACCTGGCGTCCAGCTGCGCAAACACCTGCATCAGTTCCGACTCCCGATCCATTCGGCCCTCCAGGGGTGTGGCGCCCAATTCCTCAGCAACTCGTTGCAATTTATCCGGGTCCCGCCCGGTGATGGCCACATGGGCACCTTTTGCAATCAGGGCGGCAGCCATGGCCTTTCCCAAGCCGGAACTTCCGCCGGTTACTAAAATGCGCGCCTTGTCTAAGTTCATACTGTAGAAACGTCTAGCTAGGTAAAGTGTTTAGTAAATTTTCCAGCAGTCGTGATTTTAAATCAAAAGCACCGTGGCCGTCCAATTTGAGGTACGAAACCGCATCTTCCAGCGGAGCAAATCCACGCAGGCCGTGCGCGGGAATCAATCCAATCAACTCCGACGCTTCCACGGTTCCGCCCAAACGGTGCGCCTCTGCGGAAACCGCATCAAAAAGCTCTTTGGCCGAGACCGAAAAGGTGTCCGTGAGGTTGCAGCTCACCTGGGCCCTGCGGTAGCCCTCCATCCACCAACCGATGGCGCGAACGCCCTTTAAGTCACCGATTGACTCTCTAACTAAACTGGCAATGGATTTAGAATCATTTAGTTGTAATTTACTACTTAACGTAAAATTATAAGCAATTAAAAAAGGTCGAGCCCCCACCACCGTGGCTCCAAAGGAGTCCGCTTTGCGAAAGGTTCCAAAATCCAGCGCCCATGCCGGATCCACCGCCTTGTGCACCAAAGCCTCGTAGCCGCCGCGGCGCAAGTCGGCCAAAAGCCGTCGTTCCGGGCGGGTAGCGTTTTTTTCGTAGTACCAACCGCCCAACTTCAACTCTTCCGCAAGCCGACGCCCCAAATTCCGTGCGGCTTCTTGCGCAACTTCCCACGAAGTGGTGCCCAATGGGACCAAGGGGCACACGTCCACCGCACCTTGGCGCGGATGCGCACCGGCGTGCTGCCGAAGATCTAATCGTTCCGCCACCGCGGCGTACAGTTGAAACGCAGCTTCCACCACGGCATCCGCGGGCCCCACAAACGTGTACACCGTGCGGTGCGCATCCGCATTGGCGTCTTGGTGCAGCAAATGAACACCTTCTACGGATTGAATGGCCGCCGCGAACTCCTCCAGCAATCCCAGATTGCGCCCTTCGGAAACGTTGGGAATGCACTCTAGCCATCCGTCGAAAGCGGGGTCGTTCCACGCCAGCAGTGCGTCCTCCTTCATTCCAACGGACGGTCGTACCCCCGAACAAAATCCAGGACCAATGCGGCGATGGCCTTGGCCACCCCTGTGTTCACCGTTCCGCCGGGTGCAACGGCAATTCCTTCGCACACGTGGAGGTAGGCCGGGCGCTGGGTTTGCGCCGCGGCATACACCCCTCGGCGCACAGATTCCAGGCTCAGGCCCGTCTGTGAGGCAGCGCTTGAAGGAAATCCGCGAACGGCGTCCAGGTCTACCTCCAAGGCAAAGGGTGCATCGGCCCGCAAGAACGCCAGACAACGGTTCCACGCGTCGGTTTCGGACGTTTCGCCGCGCACGGCAAAAGATTCAAACGAGGCAAAAGTTCGGTTGGGGTCCCGATCAAACGCCTCCAAAACAGATTCCGGCGTGTACGCTTCTTGCAGGCCCCAAACGGCGTAACGATCGAGTGCATTTTGCGCCCGTGCGGCCGTAAAACCATTGCCGGAATGCCGACCTTCCAGGGGACGCCAATCCGTGTGGGCGTCCATGTTCAGTGCGTCCATCCGGGCACCGTGCGCCATGGATGCTCCCACCAAAAGCGGGAAGGCGTTGTTGTGCCCGCCGCCCACTGCGATGGGAATCTTGCCAGCTGCCCAAACCGGTGCCAAGGTTTCAATAACCCGCTCGTCCACGCGGGCCGTAAGTTGCCGCAAAGCCTCCAACCCCTCCGGGGTGGAAAAAGAGTAGGCAGCGGCCTGATCTTGCAAATCCGCCACCGGAACCATCCCCAGCAACCCCACATTTTTTGGGGTCCAGCGGTTGTCTTGCAGGTTGCACAGAGCACGGATCACCGCTTCCGGAGTTTGCGCAGCACCGGGATTCCCTCCGTTGGCCCGAACGCCCACGTCCTCCGGAATACCAACCAAAACAAATTGAACCTCTGGATGCTCCCAGGAACGGGATTCCAGAACCTCGCCCCATTTGCGTTCCCCGGTTCTAATTTGAGTGTAGTGGAAAGACATAATCGTTTGCTTCGTGTAGTTTATGGACAGCTCCAGTGAACGTGAACCGGGCTTGCGTTAACGGGACACCCCTTTTTTAAAGACCCGATCGGCGTGGTTTTCACCAAATCGATACGGAAAATAGGCGAGCGATGGGGCCGGGTGGGTCAGGATAAAATCCGCTTGTTTGCCTACCGAAATACTGCCCATTTGGCGTTCCCAACCCAAGGCGTAGGCGCCGTGCAAGGTCAAGCCCACCAACGCCTCCTCTGGGGTCATTTGGGCGTGAACACAGGCCAAATTCCACAGCAAAAAGGCATTGCTGCACGGTGCGGAACCGGGGTTGAAATCGGAAGCAATACCCACGGGAATGCCGGCGTCCAGTAGCTTTCGCGCTGGAGTGTACGGGAGGCGCAGGAAATGACTGCAGGCGGGGAGTGCAACGGGCAGGGTAGGGCGTTTTGCGGATGCACCACTTGCTTCGGCCAAAGAGCCAGCGGAATAAGTACGCCAAGCATCCGCCAAAGCAGCCAAGTCCGCCGGTTCCAAAACCTCCAAGTGATCTACACTCCAAGCACCCGCGGCCACCGCCGCCGGAACCGCGCCTAGGGAAGAAAATTGATTGACGTGCAACTTCAGGGGCAATCCAAACCGATCGGAGGCCTCTGCCAATCGGGACAAATCGGATAAGTCAAAGTATCCACCTTCTAGGAAGGCGTCCAGAAAGTCCACCATGCCCTCGTCCACCAAACGCGGCAACCAATCGTTAAGTGCTGCCTCGGTGTAGGCGGCTTTGCCTCCCGCAAAATCCGTCGGCACCGCGTGCAAACCCAGGTAGGTACTGCGAATATCTAAAGGGCTGTGTTTTTTCAACTCCGCCACCACCCGCAACATTTTGCGTTCGCTGTCCAAAGACAATCCGTAACCGGATTTGATTTCAAGTGCCGTGGTTCCGGTGCGCATCAGGGCCTCCAAACGCGGAAGGGCTTCGTCCACCAATTGGGTTTTGCTCTTGGCGGCCAAAGCACGAGCGCTGTTCAAAATCCCACCGCCCGACGCCGCAATTTCTTGGTAGGTAGCGCCCCCAATGCGCAAGGCAAATTCCTGCTCCCGGGGAGCAGCAAAAACGGCGTGGGTGTGGCTGTCCACAAAACCGGGCAGCACCCACCGTCCGGTTCCGTCCAAAACTTCTTCCGGAGCATCGCCCAGGGCGTATCCTTCGGATTCCCGTCGAGCCAATTCGGACATGGTGCCAAATCCGGTGATGATCCCGTCGGACCAATCCAGATAGGCATCTTCCAAAACCGGGAAGTTGTTTTGTTGTTTACCGGGCAAAACGCCCGGAGCTTCGGTTGCGGGTACTTGGACCAAGGCCAAACCGCGGAGGTGAACAATTCGCTTGCGCATGGACTACGAATGTACAAAAGCCCCTACTTTTGAAGCATGGCCGGAAACACTTGGGGACAAATCCTCCGCTTGACCACTTTTGGGGAATCGCACGGTCCTGCTGTGGGCGGGGTGCTCGACGGTGTTCCAGGCGGGACATTGTTGGATTTAGAGGCCGTACAGAGCGCCGTCAACCGCCGGAAAACAGGCCAGAATCCCTACGCTTCCTCCCGGCAAGAGTCCGATTTGGTGGAGTGGCTCAGCGGGTTAGAACCGGGCGCGCCCGGTCAACCGGTCCGCGCTTTGGGCACCCCCATCGCATTTTTGGTGCGCAACACCAACGCCCACTCCAGCGACTACGACGCCCTTCAAGACGTTTTTAGGCCCTCCCATGCGGACTATACGTGGTGGGCAAAATTTGGTTTGCGCGATGCGCGCGGCGGGGGTAGGGCCTCTGCCCGCGAAACCGTTGCGCGCGTAGTGGCCGGTGATGTGGCACGCCAAATCTTGCCCCAATCCGTTCAGGGAGTAGCCTACGTGGAACGCTTGGCGGGCATCGGTACAGATCCTGCGTTGCTGGAATCGGGATCGGTGTCTTCGCTTCAGTTGCGAACCGAATCCCATCCGCTCCGCTGTCCGGACGCGGCGGTTGCCGCACAAATGGAACAGCGCTTGGCAGACCTCAAGGAACAAGGCGATACCGCCGGTGGCGTTGTAGCGGTCCGCGTGGACGGCGTTCCCGCCGGCTGGGGCGAGCCTGTTTTTGACAAACTGCACGCCGTGTTGGGCCACGCCTTTTTGAGCATCAACGCCGTCAAAGGGGTGGAATTTGGCTCCGGTTTTTCCGGGGCAGAATCCATTGGAAGCGCACACAACGACTCCTTTACCGGGTTGGGAACCACCGCCACCAACCGCAGCGGCGGCATCCAAGGGGGCATTTCCAACGGCAATTCGCTGGTGTTCCGCGTGGCCTTCAAACCCATCGCTTCCATCGCACAACCCCAACAGACCGTAGACGTTTACGGTCAACCCCAAGTAGTAACCGTGGGCGGGCGCCACGACGCCACCGTTCTGCCGCGCGCTGTGCCCATCGTAGAGGCCATGACCTACCTGGCTTTAGCGGATTTTTATTTACTTCAAAGAATTAATCGAACTACTTAACTATTTATAGCACAAGTGAAAACACCTACAAAAATCATCTTGGGAATGGGTTTGGGATTGGTCTGGGCCTTGGCCAGTGCGCAATTCGGATGGTCAGCCTTTACCGAAAATTGGATTGCTCCCTTCGGAACCGTATTCATCAATCTGCTCAAGTTGATTGCGGTGCCGTTGGTCTTGTTTTCCATCATCGACGGTGTGGCCTCGTTGGGCGATCCCAAAACACTCGGCCGCGTGGGAATGAAAACGTTGGGCCTCTACATGGCAACTACCGTGCTTGCTGTAGGAATCGGACTGCTGGTGGTCAATGCGGTTCAGCCTGGCGCAACCGTTGGCGATGATCAACGTGTCATCAACCGTCTGCAGTACGAGCAATGGACCGATAATGTGCACCAGGGACAAACGGCCGACGGCTTGCGCTACAGCAACGACCCTCAGTACTCCCAGCAATGGGCTCGCGTGCGGAACGAATCCGTGCAAACGGACCAAGCAGCCCAAGAGAAGATCAAGGAAGCAGCCGCTACGGAGGTGGGCCCTCTTTCCTTTCTAACGGACGCCATACCCAGCAATATTTTTGTGGCGTTCAACAACGGTTTGATGCTGCAGATTATTTTCTTCGCCCTGTTTTTCGGTTCGGCCCTAGTGGCTTTGCCGGAGAGCAGAACGGCAGCCATTCGCCCGTTCATGACCAACACCACGGATGTCTTTGTGAAAATGGTGGAACAAGTCATGCATTTTGCGCCCTATTTTGTGTTTGCCTTGATGGCCAGCACCCTCACCAAGATTGCCGGCGACGACCCCATTCAGTTGCTTCAGATATTCAAAACCCTGGGCTTGTACGGATTGGTTGTGCTTTTTGGTTTGCTCGTGGTTGCGTTATTGGTTTATCCAACCTTGGTTTGGTGGGCACTTCGTTCCCAAGGGTATTCTTGGCTGCGATCGTTGCGGTTTTTCCACGGCGGCATGCGTCCGGCCCAGCTTTTGGCGTTCAGCACCAGCAGCTCTGCGGCTACCTTGCCGGTTACCCTGGATTGCGTCAAAAACAATTTGGGCGTCAGCGAAGAAGTAAGCCAGTTCACCTTGCCCATTGGAGCCACCGTCAATATGGACGGAACCAGCTTGTACCAAGGGGTGGCCGTCATCTTTTTGGCTCAATTTCACCTCATTGACCTCAGCTTGGCCCAGCAAATGACGGTGCTCTTCACCGCCGTCCTCGCTTCCGTGGGTACGGCCGCAATTCCCTCTGCCGGTTTGGTCATGCTGCTGATGGTGTTGGACAGCGTTGCCTTGAATCCTGCTTGGATTGCGATCATCATTCCCATCGACCGACTCCTGGACATGTGCCGCACGGTCATCAACGTCACCGGTGATGCAGCGGTTACCTTATTTGTGGCCAAAACCGAGAATCAATGGCACGAACCCAATCCGTGAACGCGTCGGGTAGGATTTTGGTCTTGCTTCAAAAGTTGCTTTTCGTTGTAGTGTTTGTTTGCAGTGCGGGAAGCTACCAACTGAATGCTCAGGCAGAATTTGGGCAGTGCGGTGACGACGGTGCTCAGCCCACCAAAACAGAGCAAAGCGCCCTCAAATCCTTGCTCAAGGGAGACCTCCCCATGGCAAAGGTTTATTTGCAAACCGCCGTTCGCAAAGAGGGCGGGTCCGAACACACCCTGTACCTCATGGGGGAGCTCGCCATGCGCCAGGAACAGCCCTTGCAAGCGCTGGCTTCGTGGGAGAAATTGTTGGCGCAATGCCTGTCCTACCGAGCTGAGGTCCTCTACTACGTCGGGGCGCTCCGTGTGCTCCAGGGGGATTCCGCCGGAGCAAAAACAGCCGTCGAAGCCTACCTCAAAAACCCCGAGCGGGAGGGGAGCTGGGATCGCGAGGCGCAAAACCTCCTCCGCGATTTAACCTTGGCCGAACAACTGAAAGCGCACCCGGTGGAGTTCATTCCCGTACCCGTTCCGGGCATCAACACCCCCGCGGACGAGTACCTTTCCCTCATTGCACCGGACGGAACTGAAGCCTTCTTTACCCGCAGAACCGTTAACGTAGATCGAAAAAGCGGCCCCGCACCGGTTAAGCGCACCTTGGAGTCCTTTATGTCGGCCGAATGGAGCGACGTTGGAGGACAATTCTCCACCGGAACGGCCCTGGAAAGCCCATTCAACCGCGGTTTGAACGAGGGAGGCCCGTCCGTAACCGCCAACAACCGCGAGTTGTACCTCACCGTTTGCGAAAACACCGCCACCGGATACCGCAATTGCGATGTCTTTTGGACCTTAAAAACAGGCGGCACTTGGGGGCCCTTGCGCCCGGTTGCCGGCGGAGTGAACCGTCCGGACAGCTGGGAAAGCCAGCCGTCGGTTTCGGCCAACGGTGACGACCTCTACTTTGTTTCCAACAGAAAAGGGGGCACGGGAGGATTGGACTTGTACCGTTCCACGCGTTTGCCCGACGGTTCTTGGTCTGCGGCCGAGTTGTTGCCCACCGCCGTGAATACGGCGCAAGAGGAAAAATCCCCCTTTCTGCACCCGGATGGCGCAACGCTCTACTTTTCCTCGTCGGGCCATCCGGGGGTAGGCGGCTTGGATCTGTTTTGGACCCGCTGGGACACCAACAAAAAAGCTTGGTCTGTACCGCAAAATTTAGGCATCCCCATCAATACGAAAGAAGATGAGGTAGGTCTATTTGTGGACATCGCGGGAGAGAAGGGTTACTTTTCCGCCAATACGCGGCAAGGTCCGGGTGGGTGGGATCTTTTTCAGTTCACCTTGCCGGGTTCGGCGCGTCCCCAAAAAGTTGCTCTGGTCAAAGGAACCGTCGCTACCAACGAAGGCAATCCGCGGGGGTTGGAAGGAGCGGAGGTGAAAATCACCAACTTGGCCTCCAAGACGGTAAAAACTGCCAGCGTTGACGTTGAAAACGGCCGGTATGCCCACGTAGTGGCTTTGGCCCCCGGCGAACGTATTTTGGTTCAACTGGTTCAGGAAGATGCCGCCTTTAACGGTCAAATAATCAGTGAGGAACAAACAAAGTCCAGTCCGGTAGTTCGGGCAGAATTGGAAGCCAGAACCCTGCAAAAAGGTACGGAATACGCCATGAGCAGCATCCAATTCACGACCAATTCTTTTGAACTCAACCCCAACGCACAGGCCATTGTGGAAGGATTTGCCGAATACCTGCGCACCCGTCCGGAATTGCGCGTGGAGGTGCAGGGCCACACGGACGACGTAGGCGACGACGCGGCAAATTTGGCGCTCAGCGCACGCCGAGCAGAGGCGGTTCGCAACGGATTGCTTCGTGCGGGCATTGAGGCCAGTAGGTTGCAGGCCAAGGGTTATGGGGAGAAAAGGCCCTTGGTTCCCAATGCCACAGAGGCGGCACGGCAGAAAAACCGACGCACCGTTTTTGTGGTTTTGTAAGGGGCTTCTCAAGTTGATTGGTACATTCAATTCTATTTTGTAAATTTGCATCCCCGTTGCGTGAGGTATACCCAATCCAACGGTTTGCAGTCCCAACCTCTGGCCAGAGCGGTGCATGTTGTTTCTGTTCAGTACTTTAAAGACCCATTACCATGGATCTGATTCAATACGTACAGGATAAGTACGTGATCAACAAAGACCTGGCTTCTTTTTCAGCCGGCGACACCATTACGGTGTACTACCAAATTAAGGAAGGCGAAAAGACCCGTACCCAGTTTTTCCGTGGGGTTGTTTTGCAACGCCGTGGTGCCGGAGCTACCGAAACCTTTACGATCCGCAAAATGTCGGGCAACGTAGGGGTGGAGCGTATTTTCCCGGTCAACATGCCCAATTTGGAAAAAATTGAAATGAATAAAGTAGGTAAGGTTCGCCGTGCGCGCATCTTCTACCAACGCGAACGCAACGGTAAGGCTGCTCGTATCAAGGAAGCACGCCACTAGAATTCGAACTCCATACAGTCAAAAGCCAAAGAGGGCTGTCTCCCGACGAGACAGCCCTCTTTTTTTTGAACAAAAAAACTTCGCGTGCGGTTAAGCGGCGCGAGCACCGCACCGCATTTATTCCTCCAGTAAATCCGGACGAATCCTTCGTGTGCGTTCCAACGCTTGTTGGTGGCGCCACACGTCAATGGCTTTGGTGTCGCCGCCCGTCAGGATATCGGGCACCTTCCACCCCCTAAACTCAGCCGGACGGGTGTACACCGGAGGCGCCAGAAGGTTGTCTTGGAACGAGTCGGACAGGGCCGAGGTCTCGTCGTTCATGGCGCCGGGAAGCAAACGTACGATGGCATCCGTGAGCACCGCAGCAGCAAGTTCGCCTCCAGACAAAACATAGTCTCCAATGGAAATTTCGCGGGTCACCACGTGCTCGCGCAGCCGATGATCGATCCCTTTGTAGTGCCCGCAAAGCAGGATCAAGTTGCCCTGTAGGGACAGTTGGTTTGCAATGCCCTGGTTCAATCGTTCGCCGTCCGGGGTCAGGTAGATGACCTCGTCGTAGGTTCGTTCCGATTGCAGTGATTCAATGCACGCCACCAAAGGCTCCAAACGCATGACCATGCCGGCCCCGCCGCCGTAGGCGTAATCGTCCACTTGGAAGTGCTTGCCGGAACCAAAAGGACGCAAATCGTGGACGTGTACGGAGGCAACACCTTTATCCTGGGCCCGCTTCAATATGGAATGCGAAA
>Ga0208682_1000619_pt1 | contig 10575 bp, 9 predicted proteins | sample Colrivmeta156802_FD_187687 | JGI IMG/M metagenome (GOLD analysis project Ga0208682, IMG submission 187687) | Estuarine microbial communities from the Columbia River estuary - metaG 1568-02 (SPAdes) (version 2) | ecosystem: Environmental > Aquatic > Marine > Intertidal zone > Estuary | place: USA...
GCGTGCTTCGCGGTCTGCCGCGCCGGTGCGCAGGGCCACCGCCGGCTTTTGATCCGCCCAGTGCAGGCCACCGGCCGCCTCCAACGCAGCCAGCAAGGCTGAGGCCTCCACCGTTTGGTCACCGTTGGTTTGCTGGAGCGGTTCCACGGTGGCCAAGAGCATCAGCACCCAGCCGGGTTGCTCCGCCACCGAAAGGTCCACGCGTTCGCGGGTTACGTGCCCCAAACATTCCGTGTGCGTTCCTTGGCCGTGCGGGTTGAGGGCTAGGTCCGTAAAATTGACGTTGCCGCCCAGTTCCACCGATCCCACCCATTCGTCCCAGCGCACAGGGGTTCGCACCACCGGGCCCACGTACCAGGCCCGCCCGCCCCAGGGGGCGTCCGTAAAGCGGAGGCTGCAGTCCGTAGCGCGGTCCAAACGAACCTCGGCGGAACGTCCGTTCCAATCCAATACAAAGGTTTGTGGCGTGTTGGGCATAATCGTTATACCAAAAATAAGTCTTGTGCGAGTTGGTCCGACCACAGCCAGCCATCGTCCGTGGGTGCAAATCCAGCGTCGTTGGGCAGCCGATGCACCCAACCTTGTGTTCCAGCCTTCAGCAGCACCGGCGCGGCGTGGGCCTTCCATCGTTCGGCTTCTCCCGCCAAAACGGCGGGAATTTGGGACCAAACCAACCCGGCCGAGGTGCGCAGGGACGTCATGACCCACTCGTTCCAGCGTTCGGCGTTGGAGAGCACTTCTACTTCCCAAGCCGGACGCTCCGCGGCATGCGGCTCGTCCCACCGTTGGGGACGACGGTCCTCCGCGCCAGACCAGTAGCGCTGGTACACCGCATTGTTGGAAACGTTGGCACGGCGCGTGCGGTGGGCGTCAAAGGCGTGGGCGCCGGGGCCAATGCCCCAGTAGGGCGCACCGGTCCAGTAGCGTTTGTTGTGCACGGCTTCCCAGCCCGGCTGCGCCAGGTTGGAAACCTCGTACGCCGCCCAGCCCGCTTCGCGGGCGCGGCGGCGCAACAGGGATGCCTGCTGGGCAACGGCCTCTTCCGGCGGCAACACCAAACTCCGGTTGCGAACGGCATACGCTAAGGCGGTTTTGGGCTCTACCGTCAGCGCGTACGCACTCAAATGCGGCACCCCCAACGCCAAAGCCTCCTCCCAGGTGTGTTCCCAGGAGCCAAAAGGCAACCCGTAAATCAAATCCACGCTGAGGTTGGTGAACCCAGCGTCCTGCGCCAAAAGCACCGCGGAACGGGCCTCTTCTCCAGTGTGGAGCCGGTTCATGGCCTGCAAATCGCGGTCGTCAAAAGACTGGATGCCCAGGGAAAAACGGTTGAAACCCAGGGTGCGCCACAGGCGAATGTTCTCCACCGTGGCGTCCTCCGGATTTACCTCCAGCGTAACTTCTGCGGATTCCGGCCAGTCAAAATGGGTTCGCACGGCGTCCATCAAACGATGCCATTGGGCCTCCGTCAGCACGGACGGGGTTCCCCCTCCGGCGTAGACGGTAGCAACGCGCCGCTGCGAAACCACCGACGCCGTCCACTGCAGCTCCTGCACCATGGCGTCCACCACCGCGTCACGACCGTCCAACTGCGTGGAAAAGTGAAAATTACAGTACGTACAGGCCCGTCGGCAAAAGGGAATGTGGAGGTAGAGCGACGGCACTTGCTCCGGGGGGTCCGACGTGTGCGGCAAGCTCATGGAGCTGGAACTTCGCGCAAAGTGAGCCGAAAAGTGGTGCCAATTCCCGGCGCCGTGCGCAGGACCACCAATCGCCCTCCGTGTTGTTCGTGCGCAATGCGCTGAGACAAAGAAAGGCCCAATCCCCAACCGCGGGCTTTTGTGGTGAATCCGGGCCGAAAAACGCTCTGCGCCACGGCTGGCGTCATTCCTTTGCCGGTGTCTGTTACGTCCAAATGAATTTCTTTTCCCTGCCGACGCACCGTAAACGTGAGCAAACCCTTGCCGTCCATGGCGTCGGTGGCGTTGCGGATCAAGTTCTCCAAAACCCATCCCAGCAGTACCGGCGACGCACGCACCCAATAGGCGGAACCGTCGGGCACCCAATGCACGTCCACGGCCGTAGGCAAGCGCTTGGACCAGTACCCCAAAACCTCCGTGAGCCACGGCTGCACGCAAAGCGGTTCCATGGGCCCGGTGGAACCCATCTTGGAAAACCGATCCGCAATCACCTGCAAGCGCTCCACGTCTCGCTCCATCTCCGCTACGGTGGCGGGAGCGGTATTTTCTTCCTTCAATAAGGTGAGCCAACCCAGCAATGCCGAAATGGGGGTGCCCAATTGGTGGGCGGTTTCCCGCGCCATGCCGGTCCAAACCCGGTCTTGTTCCGCCCTGCGCGCCCGCGAAAAAGCCCAGTAGGCCAGCACCACAAACAGGAACATGATGCCCAAAAGCACTCGGGGATAAATGCGCAATCGGTGCAGCACCACACTCTCCAAGCGGTACACGTACTGGTACTGGCCGGGGGCAATCTCTGCTGCAATGGGTTGGGCAAAACGCTTCATGGACTCCAACGTTCGTTCCAGGTCCTGCACGGTTTGGGACTGACGCTCGGTCAGGTTGCGGTACGCCATGATGCGCCCCTGGCCGTCCACCAGCATCACCGGGATACTCGTATTTCCCTCCAAAACGCGGTTCACAAACTGCAGGTCGCCGGAAAATTCAGGATCCACCACGGCTGCAGTGGCGTCGGCCCACAACCCCACGCGGGACTCCTCGTCCGCCCGCAGCTGCGTCGCAAACCGCTCCGTGTAGCCCAAGGTCAATGCCGAAATGGCCACTGCGCCCAGCAAAATAAGCCCCTTCCAATACTTCTTGGCGGAATAGGCGTCTTGCAGCTTGAAAAATAATGCGTTTGTTGCCAAAAGTGGGCCGAAATTTGCTCGGCAAGGTACGCACAGCAAAAACCATTCCCTCCTATTTACGTTAAGCCCCCATGCGCTCTCCCCTCTTCCTCCTTTTTCCGCTGGTCCTGTACGTCCTGATTGATCTCTACGTATACCCCAGTTTTAAAGCCTTGGACCTGGGCCGATGGTCCCGCCGTGCGTGGTGGATGGTGCACGGCCTCGTCTACGCCTACCTCCTGTGGGGTTTCTTTTCGTATACCGCCACCAACGACGCCAACGGCATGAAAAAGGGCGTTCACGGCTTCATGATCCTCACCGTTTTGCTGTACATACCCAAATTCATTCCGCTCTTCTTTGGCTTGCTGGAAGATTTGGTGCGCTACCCGGCCTCCCTAGCCACCGGCACCGTGGCCGAGCGCAGAAAATTCCTGCACACCGTGGCGTGGAGCCTGGCCGCCGTTCCCTTTGCGGGCATTTTGCACGGCGTGTTGCGCGGGCGGTGGGCGTACCGAACGGTGGTGCAAAAAATATACCTGCCCGGCCTGGACGCCGCTTTTGAAGGCTACCGCATTGCCCAGATTTCCGACGTGCACAGCGGCTCCTTCACCGATCCGGACGAAGTGCAAGCGGGAATCGACGAACTGTTGGCCGCTCGTGCCGACGCCGTGGTGTTTACCGGAGACTTGGTCAACAACACCGCCGACGAAATGGAGCCTTGGATGGACGCTTTTCATGCGATCGCAGAAAAAACACCGGACGGCGTCTTCTCCATCTTGGGCAACCACGACTACGGGGACTACTGGCAATGGCCGTCTGAGGAGGCCAAGCGCGCCAATTTGGACCGACTGAAAGCCACCCACGCCGCATTGGGCTGGCGCCTGCTGTTGAACGAAGCGTTGGTTCTCAAGCGCGGCACCGGCCAATTGGACTTGGTGGGCGTGGAAAACTGGGGCCTGCCGCCTTTTCCGCAGTACGGAAACTTGGAACGCGCCCTGGAAGGTCTGGATCCGCAGCAACCCAAAATTTTGTTGAGCCACGACCCCTCCCACTTTGACGCCGTGGTGAAAAAGCACCCCGCCAACATTGGCCTCACCCTCAGCGGACACACCCACGGGATGCAGTTTGGCATAGAAATTCCGGGGTGGATTCAATGGAGCCCCGTAAAGTGGAAGTACCCCAAATGGGCCGGCATCTACCGGGACAACGCCAGCGGCAAGGCCCTGTACGTCAACCGCGGGTTTGGCTACTTGGCCTTCCCCGGCCGCGTGGGTATCTGGCCGGAGATCACGGTGTTGGAGTTGACCGCCAAACCGCTATCTTAGTCCCATGGTACGTAAACTATTCATAGCTGTAGCAGTGCTGGGCGCACTGACCAGCTGCAAAAAACCCACCCTGGCGGACAAATTGGAAGGCACTTGGCAGGTAAACGACATCTCCGCAAACGGCGCAATTACCCTTGGCGGTCAAACGTTGCCCGTTGTGGCGGACGACAAGTCCATTGATCCCACTTCCGTTTTCACTTTGGTGAACGCCACCAAGAACACCCCCAGCGTCATCAACTACAACTTTATTGCGACGATGTCCGTCAACGCCATCACGCAGGTGATTGACTTTCCTTTTTCCAACAGCGGCTCCGGCAGTTGGTTAGTGAAGGAAGGCGAGGCCACGGTATTGGACTCCGTCATCGTTACTGCAGCCGACGGCAGCACCACGCGCTACGCTGTTTTGCTGTTGAACGAGAGCCTGGTGCGTTTGCGCACACGCCAGATCATTGATTTTCAAGGCCAAGGAGTGAACGCGCAAATTGAGTTTGGATTCATCCGACAGGAGTAAACTTTTGTTTCATGGATTTTTAAAACCCCGCCTGCAGCGGGGTTTTTTTGTCCAGGCACTGCCGGTTCCACGCCGCCATCCGGGTTGCATTTTACCGTAAACCGTTAGCCTATCTTGGTTAATTCTGCAAACGATCGCGTGAACTGGCGCAATTTTTGCGAACTTTGAAACCATGAAGAAAAACATGATGACCGTTGCGATCGCCCTGGTGGGGTTGGGCGCAACCTTGACCTCCTGCTCCAAGCCCAGCTTGGAAGAGCAACTGGCCGGTTCCTACAGCGTAACCAACTACGATCAAAGCGCCACGGTAAGCGGCATCAACTTGACCATCACGGACCAAGGCATTGATCCTTCTACCGTAATCAACATGCCGTTGGGCGAAGAGGGAATGACCAATCCGTTGTCTGGTGTTTTGAAAATGAACATCCGCATTTTGGCGGCCCCCTTTATCGACGAATCCGACGTGATTGATGAAACAATTATCGGTACTTGGATGGCAAAAAAGGCCGGCGACACCGGTTTGGACTCTTTGATTTGGACGGACACCGACGGCATGAAGACGCGTTATGGCATCCAATCTTGGGACAAGACCACCTTGGTGCTGAAAGGCACGTTGACGGAAGTAGATCCAGACTTGGGTCCCGTAACCTTGAATCAGGACGTTACCTTGGTGAAGAAGTAATTCAAACGTGCTTGGCACGATGAAGGGCCGCCCCGCTGGGGCGGCCTTTTTTGTGCCCTGGCTTGGCGAAGTCTTGTTTCAGCGGCGACGTTTTATTGCCCCGAACGCGCCCGCAAAAAAAAGGGCCGCCACCCCAAGGAAGCAGCCCCGTCGTTTCAAGGGTCAGAGAAACGGTAGGTCCTTGGGGTTACAGAGTACCCCGGAGGCTTTGCTCGTGCTCGATGGCTTCAAACAGTGCTTTGAAATTTCCTTTGCCAAAACTCTTGGCTCCCCGGCGTTGGATAATCTCAAAAAACACCGTGGGGCGGTCCATCACCGGCTTGGTGAACAGCTGGAGCAAGTAGCCGTCCTCGTCGCGGTCAATCAAGATGCCCAGGCGCTGCAAGGGTTCCAAATCTTCTTCGATGGGACCAACGCGTTCGAGAATGTCTTTGTAGTAGGTGTTGGGCACGTACAGGAATTCCACGCCGCGCTCCTTGAGGGCCGTGACGGTTTCCAGAATGTTGTCTGTGGCTACGGCAATGTGCTGAACGCCGGAACCTCGGTAGAAGTTGATGTACTCCTCGATTTGAGACTTCTTCTTGCCTTCGGCGGGTTCGTTGATGGGGAATTTCACGCGGCCGTTGCCGTTGCTCATGACCTTGGACATGAGGGCGGTGTAGTCTGTGGAGATGTCCTTGTCGTCAAACGAGATGAGCTGGGTGAAGCCCATGACGCGGGCATAGAAATCGGCCCACTTGTTCATTTCGCCCCAGTTCACGTTGCCCACCATGTGGTCGATGAACTTCAGGCCTACGGGGGCGGGTTGGTGCTCTCGGTTCAAGGGCTTGTAGCCAGGCAGGAAGGCGCCGCGGTAGTTGTTGCGCTCCACAAACACGTGCACGGTGTCCCCGTAGGTCTTGATGCCGCTCAGAACGGCGGTGCCGTGCTCGTCGGAGATCTCGTAGGGTTCGAAGGCGCTTTCGGCACCGCGCTGGGTGGTCTCCTCCCAGCTCTTGCGGGCGTCGTCTACCCAGAGGGCAATGTTCTTGACGCCGTCGCCGTGCAAACGCAGGTGGTCGTGCAGGGGAGATTCCGGGGTCATGGGGGCGGTGATCACCAGGGTGATTTTGTCTTGCCGCAGCACGTAGGAGGTGCGGTCTTGCACGCCGGTCTCCAGTCCGCAGTAGGCCAGGTCTTGGAACCCGAAGGCGGTTTTGTAGAAATGGGCCACTTGCTTGGCGTTGCCGACGATGAATTCGACGTGGTCGGTGCCATTGAGGGGGAGGAAATCTTCCATGAAGGGAGCAGCTAGAGTTTTGTTATTCTTTCCAGGAAAGGTAGTATTCGGGGTCTTGGAGGTGCAGCGCCTGAGGCGTCAGCCAGAGGGGCTTAAAGGTATCGATCATGACGGCCAATTCCAGAGTCTCTTTTTGCCCGATGGAGCGCTCGTAAGCACCGGGGTGCGGGCCGTGCGGAATGCCGCCGGGGTGCAGGCTGAAAAATCCCTGCTCCACGTGGTTCCGGCTCATGAAATCGCCGTCGACGTAGTACAAAACTTCGTCGGAGTCGATGTTGGAGTGGTTGTAGGGCGCGGGGATGGACTTGGGGTGGTAGTCGTACAGACGCGGAGCGAAGGTGCAGATGACGAAATTGTGTCCTTCAAACGTTTGGTGCACGGGCGGCGGCTGGTGAATGCGGCCGGTGATGGGTTCAAAGTCGTGCGCAGAAAAGGCGTACGGGTAGTTGTATCCGTCCCAACCCACCACGTCGAACGGATGGGTTTCGTACACGGCGGTGTGCAGGACGCCTTGCTTTTTGATTTTGAGCACAAACTCGCCCACTTCGTCGTGGGTCTCCAGGTTTTGGGGCTTTCGAATGTCCCGTTCGCAGTAGGGGCTGTGCTCCAGGAGCTGGCCAAATTCGTTGCGGTAGCGCTTGGGCGTAACCACGGGGCTGTGGCTCTCCGTGATCATCAAACGGTTGTCTTCCGTGTCGAAGTCGATCTGGTAAATCATGCCGCGCGGCACCACCAAGTAATCGCCGTAGGAAAAGGTGAGGTTGCCCAGGAAGGAACGCAACGTGCCGGTGCCTTTGTGGACGAAGATGACCTCGTCCGAATCAGCGTTTTTGTAGAAGTAGGAACGAAGGGACTGGCGCGGGGCAGCCGCGGCGATGATGAGGTCGTGGTTGAAGAGCAAGGGCACGCGGGCCTCCAGGTAATCGTTGGCGGGGGCGACGTCCCATCCGCGGAGCATGCGGCTTTGGATGGATTTCTCCACGGCCAGTTGCGGCGCCACGTTCACGGGCTCGCCCAGGGCCGCAACGCGGGTGGGGCGGTGCACGTGGTAGAGCAAGGAGCTCATGCCGTGGAATCCTTCGGTTCCAAACAATTGCTCGTAGTAGATGCCGCCGTTGGGCTTCTCAGAAATCGTGTGTCTCTTGGGCGGGATGTTTCCCAGGGAGTGGTAGATGGGCATGTCGTTCGGTTTTAAATCGCTGCAGGACGTGAGCGGTGAAAGCGTTTGGCTTTTCCGGCGTTGGCTTGTGCCTGAGCACGTTGGGCTTCTTCGCGTTGATCTTCCGGCAGGTGGAGTATGGATTGGCACTCCGGCGAGCAGGTGCCTTCGTGGGCGTCGGCGCACGCCGGACACTGGAGGAGCAGAAGGTTGCAGGCCGTGTTTTTGCAGTTGGTGTGGCGGTCCGACGGTCCTCCGCACTGGTGGCAAAGGGAAATTACTTCGCCGGAAATGGACTCGCCCAGGCGGTCGTCGAACACAAAATTTTTGCCGTGGAATTTGTTGGTCAGGCCTTGTTCCTGAATCTGTCGGGCGTAATCAATGATGCCGCCGTGCAGCTGGTTGACGTTTTTGAAGCCGTGGTGCTTCAGGAAACTGGAGGTCTTTTCGCAGCGGATGCCGCCGGTGCAGTAGAGCAAAACCGGGGCTTCTTCCTGGCCTTGAAGCATTTCCAACACCTCCGGGAGCTCCTCGCGGAAGGTTTCTGCTTGCGGGGTAAGGGCTCCTTCGAACCGACCGATCTCGCTTTCGTAGTGGTTGCGAATGTCCACCACCACCGCATTGGGATGCTCCATGAGCTCGTTCCATTCGCCGGCGGTGACGTGCCGGCCTACGTCCGTGACGTCGTAAGTGCCCAAAGGCAGACCGTCGGCCAGGATGTGGGGACGGAATTTAACCTGCAGTTTGAGGAAGCTGTTGCCGTCGTCTTCCACGGCGATTTTGAGGGGCACGCCTGCAAATTCCGGCCAGGCGTTCAGTTCTTCCTCGAAGCGGTCCCAGTGGTGTGCCGGAACGTTCATTTGGGCGTTGATACCTTCGTGCGCCACGTAGATTCGGCCCAAACACTGCAGCGCATCCCATTGGGCGTACAAGCGATCGCGAACCTCGGCAGGCTCGTTGAGGTAGACGTAGCGGTAAAAGCTGAAGGTGCGTCGGGCAAAGGGCTCCGCATCAAGCCGCGCCTGAAGGGTTTCGCGGTTGAATTTGTTGGCCAAATGCCTTCCGGGCTGTGGGAAATTTTCCACCATTTAACAAAGGTACAGCATTCAATTTGAGGAAAATTTGACTTTTGTCAGGTTTGGGGTGGGGCACTCGCCAACCTTCGGGGTGCCGTACCTTTGGTTCATGAAAGCATTGCCCTGGAAATCCAAACCCGGCCAACCCTTGGTGGTGGCCGGTCCGTGCAGCGCAGAGAGCGAAAGCCAAGTGGTGGAAACGGCCCTTGCCTTGGCGGCCTCCGGCCGCGTGGTAGCCTTCCGAGCCGGGGTTTGGAAACCGCGATCGCGTCCGGGTTCTTTTGAAGGAATTGGCAGCAGCGCCTTGCCGTGGTTGGTGGCCGCGCGGGAAGCGTCTGGCTTGCCGGTCATGACGGAAGTGGCCAACGCCCAACACGTGGAGGCCTGTTTGAAGGCCGGATTGGACGCCCTTTGGATTGGTGCCCGCACCACCGTCAATCCTTTTTACGTTCAGGAAATAGCCGAAGCATTGCGCGGCGTGAACATTCCGGTTTGGGTCAAAAACCCCATTCATTCGGATTTGGGGCTGTGGATTGGCGCGCTGGAGCGCTTGGACGCAGTGGGCATTGGGTCCGTGGCGGCCGTGCACCGCGGATTTTACGCAGACCGACCGGAACCGTTCCGAAACGAACCCAAATGGGAGTTGAGTTTTGCCTTGCGCTCCCGGGTGCCGGACGTCCCCATTGTCTGCGACCCCAGCCACATTGCGGGCAAGCGGTCCCTGGTGGAACAAGTGGCGCGAACCGCGCTTGATTTGCAGCTGGACGGATTGATGGTGGAATCACACACCAACCCAGACAAGGCCTTGAGCGACGCGGCGCAGCAGTTGACCCCGGACGCACTGAATGCCCTTTTGGAGGGATTGGACGTCCGCCGCGGAACGCCGAAAGACGCCGAAGCCCTTCGGGTACTCTCCGAATTGCGCTCTACCCTAGATGGTTTGGACAGCGAATTGGTGCACCTGTTGCAAGCGCGCATGGATTTAGTGGCCGCCATCGGCCATTTGAAGGCCAAGCACGGCATGACCGTGTTCCAATTGGACCGTTTTCAACACATTTTCCAGGCACGCGGCGAAGAAGCGGCGGCCTTGGGAGTTCACCCGGCTTTGATCGACGAGCTGTTTCAGGTGGTGCACAAGTACTCCGTTCAAAAACAAATTGAAGTGCGCCAGCAGGCACCTCTTTGGGGCGACGCAGCGCTGTCAGCCGCTAAACAATGAGCCATTCGGCCGTGGAACGCGTGTGGGTTTGGCCCGGAGGCGATGGCACAGGGAGCGGTGCTCCGGATCCGAAGGCACCCGGTAACGCTGACGCAGGCACGCCGGGGAATTCCGCGGCACTGGAGGCCACTGCCTCGGACGCAACCCCTTGGGCGGAATTGGCCCGTGAATTGGGCGGAGAAACGGCTTTGGCCCAGGTATTTTGGAACCGCGAATTGTACAGTATGGCCGCGGTGCGCGCGGCGTATCCTCCTTTGAATTTGGATACCGCAGCCTTGGAAGAAGATTTGCAACCTTGGGCGTTGGCGGACATGGAGTCTGCCGTTTCGGGCTTATTGGGGGCTCGCGAAGCCGGTGAACTCGTAACCGTGTACGGAGACTACGACGTGGACGGAACGACGTCCGTTGCACTGGTGGCGCATTTTTTGCGCACCAACGGTTGGCAGGTGCGCACCTACATT